>JGI24891J29808_1000020_pt1 | contig 235187 bp, 225 predicted proteins | sample FreactcultuFSWF8_FD_29808 | JGI IMG/M metagenome (IMG submission 29808) | reverse complement strand
AGCTTCTTGACGATCTTTGCAATCTGAGCTGCAAGGACTGTGATCTTTGCAGAGAGAGCTGTTACAGCTGCAAGAGCTGCATCAGCCTTTGCACCTGCATCTTGTGCTGCAGATGTTGCAGCATCAGCAGCGTCAGCTGCTGCGTTAGCAGCATCTGTTGCAGCGTTAGCAGCATCTGTTGCTTCGTTAGCAGCATCTGTTGCAGCGTTAGCAGCATTAGCTGACTCTCCACCTGTAACAGCTGCTGATACTGATGTTGCTGTGTTCGCAACATCATTTCCAACAACTGTGATGGTGAATGGACCAGAGACTGATGGCGCAAACAAGGTTGGCGCTGTCAAGCTTGTTGCATACTTACCGTTGGCAAATACCTTTGCAGTTGATGGAAGAGCTCCACCGACTGGAAGGTTTGCTGAGATTGAGTAGGCAATTGACTGGTTGTCATAGGTAGGGTTTCCTGCTGAATCCTTTGCACTGATTGTGAGCTGCATTGGGCTTCCAGGTGTGTAGGTTGCTGCATCAAGAGTTGCAGTTGTTGATGCAATAACTCCACCAAGTGTGAAGGTAAGTGGCGCAGCTGAGATGTAAGTACCGTCGGAATTCTGGTAGCGAACAGTCACAGTAGCTGTGCTTCCTGACTTTCCACCTGGAGCTGAAACGACATCTACATTGTAGAAGCCAGTTCCTGCACCATAGGTAGCATTGTTATCAGCCACAATGACGCAGCTTGAGATAACAGTAAGGTCAGAGCTAAGGCATGAAAGTGTGCCATTAACATCATTTCCGTTTGCATCTTTTACTTCAGCAGTGATTGCTGGGACATATCCAGTTGTTGCTGATGTGTTAGATGTTGCAACTCCGAGCTCAGCACCTGTTGAAGATGCCTTGGCAATGCTGAAGTTCTGAGTGACTTTAATAGCAGCTACTGCACCCGTGAAGGTGAATGCCTTCGTTGCGATGACGGTTGAACCATCAGCAATTGTTACTGTTGAAGTTCCAGCTGTTCCATCAGCAAAGAGACCGATCATCCAGTTATTGGTTGTGGCAGCACTAGTGTCTGAATACGCACGGACAGGGCTAAGGAGCGTTCCTGCAGTTGCGCCTGTCAATGTCCCTACATTTGGTGTGACCTGTATCAAACCAGGACCTGCGATTGTCACTGTGAGCTTCTGTGCTAGAACAGGAAGACCGGATGCATCATTGAGTGAGACACCGATGTTAGCTGAAGCAGCACCAGTAGTTGCAACTGCAGTATCAGGTGCAGTAAGCGTTGTGCCGTTAGAAGCAGCATATGCAGCACCTTGGTTGATGAACGCAGTCGACAATGAAGTAACTGCTGTTGAAGCAGTTGCAGTCCATGTGATTGTCACGGTTGCGATAGTTGTGGGAGCGCCTGTTGTCGAGCTGATTGCTGCCCAGGTGAGTGTCTGTGTACCTGCAACTGTTGAAGCAACTGTCGCGAGGACGGTGTTCTGAATTGGGTCATTCGAAGTTGTGACCTTAGCACCCTGAGTGAAATCTGACACTCCAGCGATACCAGCAATTGCTGTTGGGGCGTCGGCCGGCGCTCCGGTTGCAGAGTTTGCTGCAGTTTGGATAACACCTACACCTGAAGTTGTGAGGTTATAAGTTGTTGTCGCTGTCTTCGCCGCTGTTGCAAAACGAATTACTGCAACACCACCAGTTACTGCGGTTGCAGTACTTGATCCGATACCTGATGCTGCAACTTTTGCACCCGCACCTGAGACGAACAAACTAGTAACTACAGTACCTGCGGGTACGGCTGCATCAGTGTTAATGGTAGTTGCTGACGTAGCAACAGGTTGAGTAACAGAAAGAACATACTTGCCACCCATTGCAGGGGTGAATGTTACTGTTCCGATTATGTGAGCTGCCACAGTTGCAGTTGTTCCTTGAGTGACCGAGAACACTGGTCCTGTATTTGATGCAGTTAAACCTGTGTCCTGTGTCGCTGCTGTAGCAAAAGTAGCAGTAGTTGTTACATCAGTTCCGTTTGGATCGACCAACTTGTATGTTGGTGCGAAAGTAATCGCTTCCGTGGCGGCCGCGGCATTAGGAGTTACAATTAGGTTTGCAACAATTGGTGTTCCAGCAGCACCAGGAGTTGCTCCATTCGCTGCATCTGCAGCAGGAGTTGAAGTTACAGCGGCTGTATATGCTGTGTTGACGTTAGCTGCATTCGCCGAAACCGCCGAGAACCCACCAAGGGTGAGTGCAAGAGCAGCAACAGCGGCTATGCGCTTAATGCTTGTCTTTGTAGACATTATTTTCCTTTCAGAAAAAGTCGATTGGGAGCATTTCTCCCGCTCGGCTTGGATAAAAACTGCCCTCTCATAGGTAATGAGAGGGCAGTTTGAAGATTTAGTAAGGCTCAAAAAGCGCCACCACACCGTTTTAACCTTGGTTTTTAAAAAACTCCAGTGCTTATCTGCCAATTCGGGTGCAGCGCTGGAGCTATGGGAACGCCATATTCGAGGGTGATGGCCCGGGCCATAGTTAGGTCGTGACTGGTTGTAGTTGGTGTTTGGGTGCAAATATCCGAGGGTGCTTAGTAATCTTGGGGCATGGCTTCCACCCCGAAAGAGATGCGCGGACGTATCGAAGCGATCGCCGATTGGGCCGGACTGAGTGAGCATATGGATATCCCCATCCGTGCGTACTCCTCTGGAATGACTGCCCGCTTGGCTTTTGCCACGGCTACCGATGTGACCCCGGATCTCTTGCTGATTGATGAGATTTTGTCTGTCGGAGATGAAGATTTCCGCGACAAATCAAAGGCTAGAACAGAAGAGATGATGAATAGTGGCTGCGCAGTATTGCTGGTCTCGCACGACTTAGAGACCGTGCGCAAGATGTCATCGCGCGCCATCTATTTGGAGAGCGGCCGTCCAAAAGCGTTTGGCTCGCCCGATGAAGTGATCGAGACATATTTAGGGGATGTGCACCATTAAGGTTTTACATATCATCGCTCGAATGAATGTTGGCGGTACTGCTCGCTATGTGAGTGAAGTTGTTGATGCGATCCCAGGAAGTCTGCTTGCTACTGGGTATGTCCAAGGCGCTGAGATCGAAGATAGTTCTGTCTCTGCGGTGAAAGTAATTCGCCTTAAACATATGGGCAGAAAGATCTCACCGTTCAATGATCTGCGCGCATTAGTTGAGATCTATAGAGTGATTAGGGAATTCCAGCCGGATATTGTCCATACTCATACCTTTAAAGCTGGTCTCCTTGGACGCTCTTTGCCTGGCGGACAATATAAGCGCATACACACATTCCACGGACACCTCTTTGCGGATCAATCATTTTCTACACTTGCTAAAGAATTCATCATGATCTCTGAAAAGTTATTGGCCAATCGATGTGCGCTGCTTATTACAGTCGGTGCAAAAGTTGGTGAAGAGCTCCGCGCTCAAGAAATTGGTCTGGACCAAGATTGGATCTCGATCCCACCTGGAGTAAACGCGCTGCCACATCATGAAAAATCTGCTGCGCGCACAGAACTCTTATTGCAACACGTTGCATTGCCACACGATGCCGTCCTCGTTGGATGGATGGCGCGGATGACATCTGTGAAAAATCCAGCACTGCTACTGGAAGTTGCAGCTCGACTTCCGGACGTGAACTTCGTTATGGCTGGCGGTGGAGATCTCCTTGAGTCAATCAAAGCCGGCGCACCTGCCAACGTCAAAGTGATCGGCTGGAGCGATGCCCAATATTTCTGGTCGGCGGTAGACATTGCGATCTCGACATCCGATAACGAAGGAATGCCGATCGCGCTGATTGAGGCCCAGTTAGCTGGACTACCTGTCATCGCAACCGATGTCGGTTCCAACGCCGAAGTCGTAGAAGATGGCCAGACGGGAATCGTTACATCACGAAAGGTGGATGAATTGGTGGCTGCCGTTTCTCAATTGGTCGCCGATCGTACGCTTCGAACGGCCATGGGAGCGGCTGGGGCCCAGCGCGCAGAGCGTGAATTCTCTATGCACCAGATGATTGAGGCTCATAAGCAGGCCTACGCGCGGGTTCTTGCTAGCCGTCGCTAACGCTTCATTTCGCTTAAACTAGTAGCCTCCACACACCTAGCTCCCACCTTTCTCTCAGTAAAGCCCGATTAGATATCCATATGACAACGACCAAACGTCTGGCACATCGCGCCGGTATCGGTGAGCGCTACAACGCCGACTGGGCCGCAATTGTTTTGGGCGTTGGCCTGGGACTCACTGTCGCGATCGAAATTGAATCAATGTCGGCTTCTGATTGGCACGGGGTCTATCCCACCATTACATCTATCTCACGGTTGGCGGCTCTGGTCGGCTCATATTTTGCTCTGGTCGGCTTGGTACTGGTTGCGCGTATTGCATGGATCGAGCGCTCTGTCGGTCATGATCGCTTGGTCAGGTGGCATCGCAAACTTGGTCCTTGGTCTTTGTATCTCATCTTCTTCCATGTCTTTCTTGTAGGACTTGGCTATGCCGGGGGAGATCGCGTCTCGATCGTGGTGGAGCTCTGGCGTATGACCATTAAATATCCATGGATGATCGAAGCTGATCTTGCTTTCGTCTTCATGATCGCGGCGGGAGTGAGCTCCTACAAAAAAGCTCGCGCCAAAATGACGTATGAGACTTGGTGGAGCATTCATGCTTTGACTTATGCAGCGATCGCTTTGGGATTTATGCATCAAGTATTAACCGGGCCGATGTTTATTGGACATCCACTCAATAAGTGTTTCTGGGAAGGTCTCTACATTGCTTCGGCAGGTGTAATTGTTCTTTGGCGAATAGTGATACCAATCGCGCGCTCGCTGCGTCACGATCTAAAAATTGACCATGTCATGGTTGAGGGTCCTGGCATTGTGTCGATCGTGATGCGCGGGCGAAGCGTGGAGAAGCTTCGTGCCCAGGGTGGCCAGTTCTTTAGTTGGAGATTTCTCCAGCGCGGACATTTATTAGTAGCACACCCTTATTCACTCTCTGCTGCACCTCAACAGGGGTATATGCGCATTACCGTAAAAGATCTTGGCGATCATTCCAGCGATGTCATCAACCTCAAGCCAGGTACTCGAGTATTTTTCGAAGGTCCTTATGGAACATTTGTTGCTGGCAAAGCATCGCGTGGCCATGTTGTTCTGATTGGTGGCGGAGTTGGCATCACACCACTTCGTGCGCTCTTAGATGAAGTTGATTACACCAAAGAAGTAGACCTTCTCTATCGCGTCCACAGCGAGAAAGATTTGATTTTCCGCAAAGAGCTCGATTCAGTTGCAGAACATCGTGGGGCACGTATTCACTACCTTGTGGGCTCGCGCAAAGAGCACCCGATGACTGCTGCATACATCTCTAAATTTATCCCAGCCTTTGCTGATTCTGAAGTCTATGTATGCGGTCCAAAGCCACTTGTAGAAAGGGTCTTCCAGTCAGCTAAAGATGCTGGTATTCCAAAAGATAAGGTACATACGGAGGAGTTTGAATTCCATGCTATCTAAACGTTTTGCGCTGATCGTCGGCGGCACCATTGGTGGACTCGGCGCTGTAGTTTCTATTACGCCTCCACAATTTGGTAGCTCAGGTGGTTTGAGCGGTGGTTCGCTCTCGGGCGCTTCACTCTCAGGTTCTTCAAGCAGCGCAGCTGCTACAACTGGTCCTGCAGCAACGCCTGCTGCGGCACCGGCAGCAGCGAGTACGCCTGCTGCAACAACCGCGACTACAACCACCACGACTACAACCACCAAGAAGAAGGCAAAGAAGAAAAAAGCCGCCACTTCCACAACAAATTCTGCTGCTTCAACAACATCCGCTAACGCAACCGCGCAGAGCGCTACTCCGACGCCTGTTGCAACAACAGCAGCGCCAAAAGCTGCAAGTGGTGCTTCAGGAACATTCACCGGAGCAGCTGCAGATACTCGCTTTGGTGCAGTACAAGTCCAGATCACAGTCTCGAATGGCAAGATCACCAACGTCACTGCGCCGCAATATCCAACAGAATCTTTCCGCGATCAGCAGATCAACGCGCAAGCAATCCCATATTTGATTCAAGAGACGTTGCAGGCACAGTCTGCAAATATCCAAGGAGTGGGTGGCGCTTCTTACACATCCGAAGGCTTCTACCAGTCACTTGTCTCTGCGCTCTCTAAAGCCGGTATGTAATGAGTGAACTGACTCGTGTCGCAGCTGAGATCGATGTCTGGGGAACAATCCTTTATGCAGAGGCAGCATCATCGAGTGTGGATGCGAGTGAACTCAATGCTGGGATCGAAGAACTTAAGGCTTATGTGAAGAAGGTTGATGAGATCTTCTCGCCATTTAAATCCGAATCCGAAGTCTCCAAACTTCGTCGCAAAGAGATCGACATCAGCGACGCTAGCCCACAGATGCAGGAGGTCTGGCAGCTCTGCCTTGCGGCCCGCGAACTTACGAATGGCGCATTTGATCCATGGGCTGTGAAAAAGGGTTTTGATCCGTCGGGGTATGTAAAAGGTTGGGCGGCCGATCGCTGCATCGCCATCCTTAAGAAATATGGCGCCGAACATGTCCAGATAAATGCAGCCGGTGATCTCTCGCTCGTTGGTGGGGTAGAGCCAGGTCAGCCATGGTCGATCGGGATCCGGGATCCAGAAAATAAATTCAAGGTAGTCAAGGTTTTTGAGATCACCAGCGGCGCGGTTGCGACCTCTGGTCAGTACGAAATTGGCGCCCACATCATCAATCCGCGCGATGGCTTGATCGCCATCGGGGCGGCCAGCGCCACAGTCATGGGTCCAGATGGCGGATTAGCCGACGCCCTAGCCACAGCGCTCATGGTTGATGGCAAGGATGGGGCTGGGATTTTCATGAAGCCAGAGCTCAAGGAGTACTCAGCGTGGGTGATCGAGCGCCATAGCGATACCGCTTGGACTATTCCGCTGGATCGATAATCTCACAGCCAATTTACAGGTGGATTACGGGTAGCGGTAGGAATTGGCCTCTACCTTTGGCTCATGAATAAATCGCGCATCCGAATTCTTATCGTAAATCTGGTGGTCGTTCTGATCGCTGCTGGCGTTGGTTATTGGGGCTGGAGTTCTCTTCACCCTAAAGCTGCTGCGGTAGCCGCACAGACCACAACCGCATCTGTTGCAGATGTTCAATCGACAGTCTCTGCTTCGGGAACAGTATTAAGCCCTGGTGATGTTGGAGTATCTCCTTCGGTCTCAGAACCAATTACAAACATTTACGTAAAGGTCGGTCAGCATGTTACAGCGGGCACATTGATGGCCACTCTCAATTCTGTCACGCTCCTTGATTCACTCAACCAAGCTAAAGCGCAGCTTGCAACCGAGCAGATCACATTTAATTCAGATAAGCAGGCAATCTCTAATGCCCAACTTAATGTTGCGCAACAGATCAGCCTCAATGCAACAAATGAAGCCACTGATCAAACCAATGTAAGTACAGCGCAACAAACACTGACAAACGATCAGACCACCGCTCAACAAAATGTAGCGGTCTATGCCTCAAACGTTGCTACTGCTAAAGCCGCACTCGATGCAGCAAACCTCAATTTCAATAACTACGAAGGCCTCTATGGTCCTTCTGGCATCACAGTGCCATTCTGCGAATCTATCGACACAATTAACTCCAACTGCACTCAGCTGATTTCCTACAATTCTGCAGTCAATAGCGCGCAGACTCAGTACAACAACTCTTTGATTACGCAGACACAGAGCCTTGCAAAAGATCAACAGACAATCATCAAAGATCAGGCAGCCATTGCTTCGGCACAAACAACGCAATCAATCAATATAAAGAAGGATGCTGCTTCACTCGTCTCTGCTCAAAATGCAGTTGTCTCAGCTCAGAATCAATTTGATCTCTTTAAGGCTCAAAACGGTATCGATTCAGATACGCCTTCAGCGACAGATTTCCAGGTCGCACAGTCTGCTATCGGCGTAGCTGAAAACAACTACAACCAGGCTTTCATCAAAGCTCCCGTAACAGGTGATGTTGCTTCTATCTCCGCCGTTGTGGGTCAAGTAGCCCCAACAACTACTGTTTCTACTATCGGTAGCGTTAGTGGATTTATCGTCCTAACAAACGTAGCTGGACTAGAAGTCTCTGCTGGTTTCTCTGAATCAGATGCTGCAAAGATCAAGCCAGGTGAGGAAGTTTCCTACTCCTTTACTGCGCTTCCAAATGCAAATGCAACCGGCAAGGTGATCTCGATTAATCTCCTTCCGACAACATCACAGAGCGCAACGACCTACACCGTATACTTCTCAATCGATGGCACTGTCACCGGCCTTAAGCCTGGAATGACGTCGACTGTTCAGGTCCTCGTCAACGATGCACCGAATGCACTCTCGGTCAATCCGCAAGCGATCACAACTTCAGGTAACGCAACGGGCGCAACGTCGACGGGGATCGTCAATGTCGTGACCATGAAGGCTGGCAAGCAGGTTCTGACCCCAACTCCAGTCGTTCTTGGACTAGTGGGTGACTCACTTGATCAGATCATCTCTGGCGTAAAGGCCGGCGCAGTACTTGCGATCAAGTCATCTGCCTCCTCTGTCTCATCAAGTGGCTTCCCATCAGTCGGTGTGCCTGCTGGTGGCGCTGCAGCAGCGCTAGGTGGCGGCGGAAGATTCGGTGGATAATGACAACAGTTATTGATGTTCAACATGCCGTGAAGAAATACGGCATGGGTGACTCATCGATCTTTGCTTTGGATGATGTCAATCTAAAAGTCGAGAGCGGTGAATACGTCGCAATCATGGGCCCATCGGGTTCGGGTAAATCAACGTTGATGAATATCATCGGAGCCCTCGACATCATGACATCAGGGGAGTATTACCTCGATGGCATTGAGATCTCTTCGCTCAACGAGAATGGTTTGGCGATCCTTCGTGGCCGCAGAATCGGATTTATCTTCCAATCTTTTAATCTGATTCCCCGGACAACCGCACTCAAAAATGTTGAACTCCCTATGGCTTATCAAGGTGTCAAAGCTGCCGAGCGCAGAATGCGTGCCTTAAAAGCCCTAGAAGTAGTGGGTTTGGCTGAGCGCGTGGATCATGAGCCAACTGAGCTATCAGGCGGACAACAGCAACGCGTGGCGGTTGCTCGCGCTCTGGCTACTCGTCCAACTCTTCTGTTGGCAGATGAGCCCACTGGCGCGCTTGATTCCAAATCAACAAGTGATTTGCTCGATCTCTTCGATCAGATCAACGCTGCGGGTCGCACGATCGTTGTGATTACTCACGAACAGGATGTCGCCAATCGCGCCAAGCGAGTGGTCCGAATGCGCGATGGCAAGATCGTTAGCGATGAACTCAACAAGGAGCGTGTTGCGTGAGTTTATTTGAGATCGTTAAGTTCGCATTGCGCGGCCTCACAATCAATCGTCTTCGCACCTTCCTGACAACTCTTGGAATCATGATCGGTGTGATGTCGGTGATTGTTTTGATCGCTGTCGGTAATGGCTCTGCCAAGGCAGTTCAGACTTCGCTCGATCGACTTGGTACCAACTCGATCACTATTCGTTCTGGTGCATCGGGTGGCTTTGGCCCTCGCTCACGAGGTGTTGCGAGTAACACTAAGCAACTTACTGTTGCCAATGCTTATGCACTTATGAATAAGACGCTAGCTCCAGATATTAAGCAGGTCGCGCCAATTCAAAATGCGAATGCCACATGTGCTGTCGGTGCAAACACCACTACGCCCGGAACATTTGTCGGTTCCTGGCCATCGTATTTCGAGATTTCGAATACTCCACTCCAAAAAGGAAATTTCTTCTCAGTCGAAGATGTGGCCCAAGGAAGACGAGTTGCAGATATCGGTGCGACTACCGCGACCGCTCTCTTTGGTACCGATAATCCAATTGGCAAAGTAATGAAGTGCGGTGGAATTCCATTTACGATTGTTGGGCTCACAGCTGTCAAAGGTTCCTCGGGTTTTCAAGATGGTGACTCATTGGTGGTTGCGCCGCTGACTGCAGTGCAGAGCACCCTGAGTGGTGCTACTAGCGCGCTCTCCAACATCACCGCTGAGGCGAGCTCATCCAAAGTGACGACCCAGGCACAAGCCGAGATCAACACCGTGATGGATCAGCAACACCAGATTCACAACGCTTCAAAGCGTGATTACTCCACCTTTAACGCGGCCCAACTACTGGCGACATCGTCATCGAGCGCTCAGACATTTACCGTCTTGCTTGGTGCGGTAGCAGGTATCTCATTGCTCGTTGGTGGAATCGGAATTACTAACATCATGTTGGTAACAGTGATTGAACGGACGCGCGAGATTGGTATCCGAAAAGCAATTGGAGCACCAAAGAGCGCGATCCTGACTCAGTTCCTGATTGAGGCAACGATTCTCTCGGTAGTAGGTGGTTTATTGGGGGTAATCGGCGGCTACATCGGTTCCAACTTTACGATTGCTGGCACAAAACCAGTTATCGAACCACTATCAGTTATTTTGGCCTTCGCTGTAAGTATTCTCATTGGAATCTTCTTCGGTGGCTATCCAGCAAGTAGAGCAGCATCACTACGACCAATCGAGGCACTTCGTTATGAGTAATGACAAAAACCCAACGTCTCCAGAAGATTTCGACCTCTTTGCTAATCCGGTTGATAATCATCTCGCCGAAGAATTGGCTAAGGGAACATTCTCTTGGACAAATAAGTACACAAAGATTCTCGGTGTACTCACTGTTGCTGTAGCACTGCTCTCTGTCGGTGCTTGGTACGGCCATCACTCTGCAACAAGCAGCTCTGCAACAAGTGCATCCTCGCTTCGTTCTACTTTTGCACGACTCGCATCCTCCGGTGGATTTGGTGGAGGTAGCGGCGGAGGAAGTGGTTTCGGCGGCGGAGGAAGTGGTTTCGGTGTTCGCATCACCGGTTCGATTGCAAAAGTTTCGGGAAGTACAGTGACCATCACTCTTACTGACCCAACTCAAGCTGCATCACTGAAAGCTGGCGACAATGCTCGCGTCACCGATACTGGTGCTGCAGGAGGAGCTGGTGGCGGATTCGCTGGTGGCGCTGGTGGCGCTGGTGCCGCAGGTGGAGCAGTTGCAGGCGGTACAGGTACGACAACTTCTAAGAGCGGTACACATTCAGGTTATAAGGGCGGCGCCTCTGGCACATCTGGCACATCTGGCGGGGCTGGATCGGCTACTTCTTCTGGAGTTCCTGCCGGTGCTCCTGCTGGTGGTTCTGCAGCTGGGGGCGGTGCTCGTGGTGGCGGAATGTTTAGCAATCCTGCCTTAACGACGTGTCTCACAAAGGCTGGCGTGAGCATCACACCTGGCCAACGTCCTAACTTCCAAGACCCAACCACTATGGCTGCGCTCCAAGGCTGCATGAAGTCTCTCGGATTGTCATTCGGTGGAGGTGCTGGCGGAGGTTTTGCGGGTCGTTCTGGCGGAACTTCTGGCGGTGGAGCCCCGGGAGCTGGCGCTCCGGCAACCTCAGGTGCACCTGCAACAACTAATCCGTAGAGCGCGTCTGGAATTAATTCTGATTGAGTGTTGATTGACTAGAGTTGCCCGGTGATCACAACCACCGGGGGCTTTAGCAGCGAAGGACTTCTTCGTGAAGAGGCACTCCTTCAGCTCGCCTCGTTCTCGCTGAATAATGCACTTGATCTGGGTGAGATCGCACTCGCTCTTGCTCGTCAACGCGACCTACAGATCTCAATCGACGTTCGACTACTGAATGAAACCCTGCCCGAAGGGTGGACCGTCTTTCATATGGCGCTGCCGGGTGCAAAACCCGAACAGCCTTCGTGGATTGCGCGCAAAGCCCGCGTCGTTCTCGCTACCGGGCACTCAACAATGTTCGAGCGAGTGTTAGCTGAAGAACAGGGCATCGATTGGTATGAATCAACTGGCCTGCCAGAAGTAACACATGCAATTCATGGTGGCGGACTGCCAATTAATGTGACGGGATCAGGCCTCACCGGAATTTTGATTATCAGCGGATTACCACAAGTAGAAGATCATTTATTTGGGGTAGAAGTCATTACACAGTTTTTAGCACGACAAGGAGAGTTGGCATAAATGGCATCAGTATGGGTAGCAGGAGAAGCACTGATCGATCTCATCCCTCAGGGAGATTCTCGCGTTGCAATCGTTGGTGGCGGACCAGCTAATACCGCCAAAGCTCTCGCTCGCCTGGGTTTTGATTCCTACTTCATTGACGGAATTTCTACCGATGCCTATGGCAAAGCGATTCGCGCAGAGCTACTGGCAGATGGTGTACATCTGGATTACACACTCAAGAGCAAGCTCCCAACATGTACAGCGACAGTAACTCTTGCTGCTGATGGCGGAGCTTCCTATGAGTTCCTGATTGAAGGCACCGCCACATTTGAATTCGATGAAAAGTGGCTACCAGATCCAACAAACCCACCTGCTGTAACCCACGTCGGCACGCTCGCCACAATCGTAGAGCCTGGTGCAACCAAGCTTTTTGATTGGATGAAGAAGATCAAAGCACCGCTGGTCTTTGATCCCAATATCCGCCCTTCGGTTATCAGTGATCGCGCGCAATATCGTGGCGTTGTCGATAAGTGGGCCACCATTTCTTCTGTCATCAAGGTAAGCGAAGAAGATCTGCAATGGCTATATCCAGGAACAAGCATGCATGATGTCGCAAACAACTGGCTTGCCCAAGGTGCCGCGCTCGTTGTCGTCACGCTCGGCAGTGAAGGACTCGCTGGTTTCACGCGAGCCGGAGAAGTTCGTGTGCCAGGAGTTCGAGTCGAAGTCTCCGACACTGTTGGTGCTGGCGACACTGTTGGCGCAATTATCGTTGAGGGAATTATCGAACATGGTTTAGCTCATCTCACCGGAGATGTACTTCGCCAGGTGCTTACTCGTGCTGCTCAAGCAGCATCAATCACAGTTTCTCGCCCTGGAGCTAATCCACCTACAAAAGAAGAGTTGGTCGGCTACTAATGCAACATATCGATGGCCAAGAAATTTCAGTCGGCATTGATCTAGATCAAGGTGGACGTATCGCATCGCTGCAATGGCGCGATCTGCAATTCGCGGTTCCGTTTCGCGGAACACCGCTCTCATGGGGTTGGTATCCGATGGCACCATGGGCTGGTCGAATCAACGAAGGTTTAATCACCGGAGCTGACGGCACCGAACACACACTCCCAACGACATGGGCGCCACCACACGCTATTCACGGATACGCATTTACATCTGGATGGGAAGAAGTTGGCAAAGGTCGCGCGCGCCTAGAACTTCCCGCTCCCTACAACGGGGCAGTTGTCGAGCAGACAATCGAGGTATTAGATGATGCAGTTCGCTGGATCTTGGAATACGAAGCTAATGGTTGTGACATTCCAGCATGGCTTGGAATGCACCCTTGGTTCCCACGGGAGTTATCGCGTGGCGGTGAGGCCGAAGTGGAGTTCAGCGCAGGTCGCATGCTCAAACGTGATGAAGAGGGTCTTCCCACTGGTGAATTCGTTCCTTCGCCACCTGAGCCTTGGGATGATTGTTTTACCGATATAAAGGGAATTCCATCAGTCATTTGGCCAGGTGCTGCGCGCATTACAGTCGAATCAGATGCGCCTTGGTGGGTTGTTTATACCGAAGATACTGAGGGTGTATGCATCGAACCTCAGACCGCGCCGCCCGATGCAGCTAACCTCGGAATCACTGGCGACCACTATTTAGAGGCTCTATTTACATTTAGCGAAGAGTATTAAACATTCATTTCTCGTGTCAGCCCGAGGTTTTTAACTCAAGGATGGGAAACTTTTCCTTACGTAAACTCTGGAGGCGGTATGAGAATTATTTCGCATAAGTATGTGGGAGCTGTCATTGCTGCCGCAGTAGGTATCACAACTTTCATAGCGCCTATTTCTCAAGCTGCAACGCCGACTCCTACACCTACCGTCATTCCAGCCGTCACGGGTGTGAGTGCAATGTGGGATCCCAAAGTTGGTTTCTTAGTAAGTTGGACACAGCTTGCCACAACATCAGGTGTGAGTTCCTACGTGGTCACAGCGAACCCATCTGGCGCAACATGCACGGCTACTGCATTTGCCAATCAGTGCATCTACTCCAACAGCACAGTGCCAAATCCTTTTAAACCCCAGACCCCTTACACATTCACAGTGGTTGCCAAGAGTGCAACAAGTTCGAGTGCGCCCTCACAACCTTCGGCTAGCACAGCATGGTTGGGTCAGCCAGATTACCCAACAACGTTAGTTACTCAGACAATAAGTAATACAGAGATTGATGTGACCTGGGTTCCGGGAATCGGTACTGGCGGAGCACCTGTGTATGGCTACAAAGTTTATGCATGGCCTTACTACAACACTGCTCAGCAGACGATGCAGCAAGTAACAGGTACATCAGCAAAATTTACGGGTCTAACTCCAAGCACCTGGTATGAATTTAGCGTTGCAGAGTGCAACGCATATGGCTGCGATAGCTCAGATCCTGCAGATCAATACACAACACCGCTAACAGCAACCCTTACGGCTACACATCCGCCAGCCATTGTTGGAGGTGGCAATGCATCTACCACCTGCTTCAACGCAATTCTCAATGGTGGTACCGCTAGCACTTCTGTGACCCTGACCAAGGCTGCAAATCCATGCCCAGCAATCGCAATCCTTCCAGCATCCTCTTATCCAGTCGTCATGCCGTCAGCAACTAATTTCCCAGTGCCAGCACCTGTCAATCGCTTTACAAATCTATCGTCGTTGATGCTCTTTATGGCCTCAGCACAATCACTCACAGTCTGGGCGAACTATGGCGATTTGATGCCAATAGCTCCGTATTTCAATAACTATGGCGTCCTTAATTCGCAATCTGTTGTCACCCTGACAAGCAAGACCCAAACGACATGTGCGATTTCGGGAATGAACGTTCACCTGCTTGCTGCGGGAACATGCACACTCACATCACAAACCGGTGGAGATACATGGTATTTGCCGAGTGCACTCACAACTGGGTCGTTCACAATCACGAAGTAAAGAGCGAGAGTTAGACGCTCTCGTTTACAAATGCATCACGGGGTGAACCGCTGATTGTGAAGCGGTAGCCGACATTACGTACTGTGCCGATGATCGCTTCGAACTCTGGGCCCAACTTTGAGCGCAGACGACGGATATGCACATCTACGGTACGAGTTCCACCGAAGTAGTCGTAGCCCCAAATTTCTTGCAACAACTGAGCGCGAGTAAATACTCGTCCAGGGTGCTGAGCCAAGAACTTGAGGAGTTCAAACTCTTTGAAGGTGAGGTCAAGTGAACGGCCACGAATCTTTGCGGTGTAAGCAGTCTCATCAATAACAACTTCACCAGTGCGAATTTCGCGAAGTGATTGATCAAGTGACATTGCATGATCTTTAAAGCGTCCGATCGCAATACGGATTCGCGCTTCGATCTCGGCTGGTCCTGCCGTATCCAGAATGACATCATCAGTGCCCCACTCGCTACTGATGGCGGATAATCCGCCCTCTGTAACAGCGACAATGAGCGGTGAGCTAAGCCCAGTAGATGTCATCAAACGCGCAAGCGCCTTCATTTGAGGAAGTTCTTTGCGTGCATCGAGAATGATGCAATCAGATTCAGGAGCATCGATCAGAATTGAACTCTCGGCGGGCAAGATGCGAATATCATGCTGAAGCAAACTCAGCGCAGGAAGGACCGCTAGATTAGCGGGAGAGCTAATCGCACTGGTCAATACCAAGATGCGCGCCATAAGGATCCTAAGAATACCCATACAATTACGGCATGGCACAACAGCATGAACTCCGCGAAAAAGGCCTTCGCCTCACCCCTCAACGTGAATTGGTATTACAAGCAGTTCGCACACTGGGTCATGCCACACCTGAAGAGGTCGCGGCCAAGATTCACCAGACGCATCCCGGGATCAATCTCTCCACTGTGTATCGCAACCTTGAAACTCTCGAGAATGTTGGACTTGTTCAACACACTCACTTGGGCCATGGCGGTGCGACCTATCACGCAGCAGAAGAATTGACGCACCTACATCTCGTCTGTGGTGTCTGCGGAGAAGTTGGAGATGCTCCGATCGAGTCCTCAGCAAGTTTCGTGCAGGGTCTACTCGATGATTACGGCTTCCATACCGATGTCACTCACTTCGCCATCTATGGCACCTGTGGTTCCTGCTTTAACAAAGCCTAAAATTACTTCTATGAGCGCCGTACTTGTCGAAGATGGTCCAGACAAGGGTGCAATCTGGCATTTCGGTGAACCCAATCACGAACAACGCGCACTAGAGCTCGGAACAATCTGGGCTGATCTTTCGCACCGCGGTGTTATCGCAATTACAGGTGCAGACCGCATCACGTGGATTAACAACATGACCACACAAGAACTAACGACACTCCCCACAGGTACATGGACCGAGTCACTCTTGCTCGACGCTAATGGTCGAATCGAACAACAATTTTTCCTAGCCGATGATGGAACCACAATGTGGATTCACACTGAGCGTGAAAAAGTAGCTGAGTTTGTTACTTTTCTGAACAAGATGCGATTTATGTTGGATGTCGATGTCATTGATGCCACTGGTGATTTTGCTGTTGTGCGCACTCCTGGGGTTACGGATGCAATCGGTGGGCCGTATGCGATTATCGAACGCGAGAAGCTTGAATCTTTCACCGAAGAGCTGGATCTAGGAAATAAACAGATCGGAATATGGGCGCTAGAAGCGCAGCGAGTTGCTGCTGGGCGAGCTCGTATCCTCTTTGAGACCGATCACAAATCCATTCCCAATGAGCTGGGATTTATTAACACTGCGGTCCATATGAATAAGGGTTGCTATCGTGGCCAAGAGACTGTTGCAAAAGTCTTTAATTTGGGCCACCCGCCACGTCGCTTAGTTCTGCTACATCTAGACGGCTCGATGGTTCATATGCCGGCTCATGGCGACAAAATCACATTGGACGGTAAAGAGATCGGATATATCGGCACTGTTGCTCGCCATTTCGAACTTGGGCCAATTGCACTAGCTGTCATCAAGCGAACTACGCCCGTAGATGCAGTTCTAGAGATCGATGGCGTTAGCGCAACGCAGGAAGTTCTGGTCCCCGCAGAGTAATCTTGACCCATGGTGGTCTTCGATTCATTGCTCCTGATCGGGGGATCTGCAGCCTTTGGGCTTGTGATGATCTTCTTTGGTCTACGGGGCGCAATTCGAATTTGGAAGAGCTCGCCGACTCTGGCGAAGGGCACGGGGCAACGAACACGGGAAGTGGGCAAAAAATAATGGCTTTTACAATTCCTGAGGGACTTCACGAAGATCTTTATCCACTTGCATGGCTCGTTGGAACCTGGCGCGGCAAGGGGCGTGGCGAATACCCAACAATCGAGCCATTCCAATACGCCCACGAGGTGACTTTCAACCACGACGGTCGCAACTTTCTTAACTATTACTCCCGCTCATGGATTATCGATGACAATAACGAGATCGTGAAGCAATTCGAATCAGAGACAGGTTTCTGGCGTCCAAAGCCAAATAATGTTCTCGAAATTGTGATCGCTCATAGTTCGGGTATGGCCGAAGGTTGGGTTGGTGTTCATAACGGACCGAAAATCCAACTCGCAATGGACCAAGGTTATTCATCGCCATCTACGGACATTGTCACCGCAGGATCACGACTCTACGGTTTAGTCGAAGGCGAACTTTTCTATGCCTACGACAAAGCATCTGATGGTCACACGCTTCAGGCATATCTTTGGTCGACTCTAGAACGCCAAGCAGAATAGAAATAGGTTTTTCGTGAACCAAGGATTTGGGGAAGTACTCGTAGAAGTTACTCGCGCCGGAGTAGTCGAATCAGAACATAAAGGCCATTTTGTTTTGTTACATAAAAATGGCTCGGTTGCGGCTAGTGCTGGCGAAATAGATTCAGTGATATTTCCGCGCTCGACTGTAAAAGTTATGCAAGCATCTGCGATGGTGCGCCATGGACTCAAACTTTCACCAGAGCAACTAGCAATGGCTCAGTCGAGCCATTCGGGATCGCAAGCACATTTTGATGTTGTGCAATCAATACTCAAAGGCGCTGGTCTTGACGAGAGTTATCTTCGCAACGCAAAAGATCGCCCGCTAGGTACTGCGGAGAAAGAAGCATGGGGAGATGAAGAACCCACGCGTCTTGCACATAATTGCAGCGGTAAACATTCTGCAATGCTTGCAACCTGCGTAATTAATGGCTGGGATTTAGAGACCTACCTAGATTCAGCGCACCCTCTTCAAGTAGCCATTCGCCACGAGATGCAGGAACTCAGCGGTCGTCTACTCGAGATTGTCACTGCTGATGGCTGCGGGGCACCACTCTTTGGAATGACAACCCACTCTCTTGCCACAGCAATTCATCGAGTCACAGTTTCTACGGATCTGGTGCACCAAGAAGTCATATCGGCAGCTCGCAGCTATCCAGTGATGGTTGCTGGTGTCGGTCGAACCACAACCGTGGCGATGCAGCGAGTCCCAGGGCTCTACATGAAAGATGGCATCGAAGCGGTAGAAGTATTTTCTCTGGCAGATGGCCGTACCTGCGCCTTCAAAATTGCTGATGGTGGCCTACGTCCGTTCGCGGTAATAAATAAAGCCGTATTTTCTGAGTGGGGAGTGGATGCCGGGATCGACATTGCACCAATTATGGGTGGATCTGAAGTAGTCGGGGAAGTGCGGACGACCTTACACTTATGAGATGAACGGCCGCATTGCCACCTTGATGGTGCACACCTCGCCCTTAGAGCAAGCGGGCACAGGTGACGCCGGAGGAATGAATATCTATGTCGTCGAGAATGCCATCAAAATGGCTGCCGCAGGTGTCGAAGTAGACATCTTCACTCGTGCAACTGATGTCAATCACTCCGCTGTGGTTGAGATCGCGCCAGGCGTTCGAGTCCGCCACATCGAAGCCGGGCCATACAAAGGGTTATCGAAAGAAGAGCTGCCGTCGCAATTAGGTGCACTCACTCACGGCATGATGGATACTTTAAGCACGCTTCCAAAAAATTACTACAAAATTCTTCACTCGCATTATTGGATTAGTGGACAGCTTGGCTGGATGGTCTCGGAGCAAACTCACATTCCACTCGTCCACACCATGCACACAATGGCTAAGGTGAAGAATCTCAACCTAGCTGAAGGAGAAAGTGCAGAGCCACTTACACGTGCAATCGGCGAAGAGCAGATTGTTAAGAATGCAGCTGCGCTGATCGCTAACACCGATGCAGAAGCCGCAAGTTTGGTCTCACTCTATGGTGCGTGCCCAGATAATGTTTTTGTTGTTACACCGGGTGTAGACCTCCAACGCTTTACGCCAGGTACTGGAAAAGCAGCCGCTCGCGCGAAATTAAATATTGCTCCCGATGCTCAACTATTAACTTTTGTCGGTCGCATTCAACCGCACAAGGGTCCAGAAGTATTAGTTCGCACTGTTGCCGAAATGGTTTCACACAGCCCACACCTTCGCGCCAAATTAGCGCTGGTCATTATTGGCGGTGCATCTGGTAGTGGTAGCAGCGAGCCCGATCGCCTCAAATCACTTGCAAAATTCTTGGGTGTAGAAGACATAGTTCACTTCATGCCACCGGTATCGCGTGATGTGTTGCCAGATTGGTATCGCGCTGCAGACCTGGTCTGCGTACCTAGTTATTCAGAGAGCTTCGGCCTCGTTGCAGTAGAAGCTCAAGCATGCGGAACACCTGTTGTTGCAACTGCGGTCGGAGGGCTGCGCACCGCTGTGGCCGATGGAATATCGGGCTCCTTGGTCGATGGCCATGATCCGCGAGCCTGGTCTGCGGTGATCTCGCGCCTGCTTGCTGATCCTGCTCGCAGAATCACGTTGTCACTTGGCGCTATGAAACATGCCTCGAACTTCGGTTGGGATCTGGCAGCTCGCAGAACTCTTGATGTCTATGACTGGGTGATGTCAGAGCGACAGGATTCATCTATTAAACTGCTCTCATGACAACACAATTGATCTTGCTCCGCCATGGTGAGAGCGAATGGAACGCTAAGAATCTCTTCACTGGCTGGGTGGATGTTGCACTTTCAGATAAGGGTCGCACTGAAGCTGTGCGCGGCGGAGAGCTCCTGAAAGAGCGCGGTCTCTTGCCTAACGTTGTCCATACTTCACTTTTGCGTCGTGCAATCAATACCTCTCAGATTGCGCTGGACAACTGTGATCGTTCCTGGATACCAGTCCGCCGTTCTTGGCGCCTGAATGAACGCCACTACGGCGCGCTGCAAGGAAAAGATAAGGCTCAAACACTTGCCCAATATGGTGAAGAGCAGTTCCAATTGTGGCGTCGTTCCTTCGATGTTCCGCCTCCACCGATTGATGATGCCGACCCATACAGCCAAGCGAGCGATATCCGCTATGCAAATCTTGGTGACGCCTTGCCTAAGACTGAGTGCCTTAAAGATGTTATTGTCCGCATGATTCCTTACTGGGAAGATTCGATCACCAAGGATTTGGCAGAGCACAAGACAGTGCTTGTGACTGCTCACGGTAATTCACTGCGTGCACTTGTAAAGCACCTCGATGGAATTTCTGACGCAGATATTGCCGGACTCAATATTCCGACTGGCATCCCACTCTTCTACGAGCTCGATGATCACTTCAAGCCGGTGAAAGCTGGTGGCGAGTATCTAGATCCTGCCGCTGCTAAAGATGCAATCGCGGCTGTCGCCAATCAGGGCAAAAAGTAAAACTAATAGTTAACTTTTAAGAATCAGCTTTCTTAGCAAATTCACCGGTCTCGGTGTAGTACACGCGCTGCGCGATAGAGACCACGTGATCTGAGAAACGCTCGTAGTAGCGACTCAAAAATGCCATGTCTACTGCTGACTCCACCGAATGTTTCCATGTTGGAGCAAGAAGTGAGCCGATAAGAGTTCGCTGCAGCTTGTCCATCTCGTCATCATCTTTTTCGATTTCGAGTGCGCGATTGATATCGCGGAATTCCAATACGACTGCCAGCTTTTCAACAATACGACTTGCCGCTTTGCCCATGTCGGTCACAATCGCAACCGTATCTTCGGGCACTGCCTTATTTGGAAAACGCATGCGTGCAAGTTTCGCAATGTGATGAGCGAGATCGCCCATGCGCTCAAGATCAGCACTAATGCGAAGTGAAGAGACCAACGTGCGCAAGTCTGAGGCAACAGGTTGCTGACGTGCCATCAAGCTAATAGAACGTTCATCTAAATCGTGTTGGATCGAATCCACCGCTACGTCATCTTGAATAACTTTTTCGGCGGTCTGTAGGTCGGCAGTTAAGAGCGCGAGAGTTGCCTGCTCAATTGCATCTTTGACAAGTGCCGTCATTTTCAGCTGCTGAGCGGTAATTCCCTCTAGCTCTTCGTGGAAGATATCGCGCATGGGGCGAGGGTACTCGCTTAGGAGCCCTTCTTGCGCGCAGAATGTGAACAGCGATTAAACAATCTCCAAAGATTTGGGGTTATTTTCACAGGTTAGGCCGTTCTTGTACCCGGTGGTCTGGTCAGGCTCCTACGATTAGCCCATGGCTTGGTTGAAATCCCGCTCCCCTAAGGGCGATAGCGCTCGTGGGCAGCAGGCTCATGCCCCTGCCGTCGCCCAGCACGGGGTCCACCAATCAGAAGGACTCTCTGAAAGCCTCTCCCAGCTGCTGACAAATATAGATGCCGAGAGCATTGTGCTCACCCAAGGTGAGGGTGTCATCATGTCCACCCCAGGTATTGAGACATATAAATTAGTGCGCGATGGTCGCTTAACAAACGAGTCGCTGCTCATGTTGGTTCGCGCGGTGCGTCGATTCGGAAAGCGCCAAGAAGCCACACTCGAACTTCCTCGCGGCCCAATCGGTAGCGGAACCCACGACCTTCTCGTGCGAGTTGTTCCGCTCGATACATTTGGAACTATTGCAATTCTTATTTTTGATGATTCAGAGATGCGCCGACTTGATTCTATTCGTCGTGATTTCGTTGCAAACATTTCACATGAACTTAAGACTCCAATCGGAGCACTCTCAATTCTCTCTGAAGCAGTGTTGGGCGCAGCAGATGATCCTGAAGCGATCGCCAAATTTGCAGCGCGCATGCAGACAGAGTCAAAGCGTCTGAGCGATCTGGTTCAGGAGATTATTAATCTCTCCAGGCTTCAAGATGGAGACCCGCTCAAAAATGCCCAAGATATCGAGTTGCGCGACGTTATTCAGGAAGGAATCGACCAGTCGCAGATGCGCGCGGATTCACGAAATATCGAAGTAATCCTCAGTGTTCAGAATGATTGCTCGATTAAAGGCGATCGCAGCCAGGTATTGATGGCTATCTCAAATTTGATTGAGAATGCAATTAACTACAGCCCCGAAAAGACACGTGTTGCAATAACACTTCGCTCACAAAACGGGCTCGTTGAAATTTCCGTAACAGACCAAGGAATTGGTATTCCCGAGAAGGACTTAGAGCGCATCTTTGAGCGCTTTTATCGCGTAGATCCAGCGCGTTCTCGTCTCACTGGCGGTACTGGACTTGGGCTCTCGATTGTTAAGCACGTAGCAACAAACCATGGTGGTGATGTCTCTGTCTGGTCGGTTGCTGGCGCTGGCAGTACTTTCACACTTCGTTTTCCTGAACCACTTCAACTAACCGCCGCGGAGGCAATGTAAATGACAAAAATCCTTGTAGTAGAAGACGAAGCATCTTTTTCTGATGCACTCGCCTATCTCTTGGGTCGTGAAGGTTTTGAAGTATCAGTAGCTGACAATGGCAACGCAGCTATTGAAGAGTTTGATCGCCACGGTGCAGATCTCGTGCTGCTAGACCTCATGCTTCCGGGTCTGCCAGGGACTGAAGTCTGTCGTCAATTGCGTACACGCTCCAATGTTCCAGTCATTATGTTGACCGCTAAAGATAGTGAGGTCGACAAAGTTGTTGGGCTCGAGCTAGGCGCAGATGATTACGTCACCAAGCCATACTCAACACGCGAACTCGTTGCGCGAATACGTGCAGTATTGCGTCGACATGGAGATGAAGACACCGGCGTCACAGATGGAACTCTTGCAGCTGGACCTGTTCGAATGGATATCGAGCGTCACGTCGTTACAGTCAATGGCACGCAACAACAGTTGCCGCTGAAGGAATTTGAATTACTGGAATTTTTGGTACGTAACTCTGGTCGCGTGCTGACTCGCTCACAGTTGATTGATCGCGTATGGGGTAGCGACTACTTTGGTGATACCAAGACTCTTGATGTTCACATCAAGCGTTTGCGCGCGAAAATTGAGGAAGATCCGGCCAACCCAGTATTTATCCAGACAGTCCGAGGACTTGGATATAAGTTCGATGGTTAAGTTTTACTTGTGTTTATTTAGAGGCAGAAGGTGTTGGTGATGCAGGTGCAACCAACTTGCCTGAACCAACGTTGGCAAAGTAATCAGCTTTTGCACGAATAATCGCACTCAAAGTAGCTCTGGCAGCGTTCTTAAATGTCACGATGACAGGAACACGATCGCCTGGTTGTGCTGAGAGCGAGGCAACTGTGCCTGAGGCATTTGAGGAATCTCCGCTAAAAATTACTGGCTTATTTTGAAGAAGTGGGAATGAAGCAGCTGAGAGTGTGGCTGCAACGCCATTGACTGTTATGCCCGTAAGCGCATCTGGGGTAGCACCTTCATTAATAAATGTTCCAACTAGCGCAGCGCTGCCATCTGGCTGAGCCACGACCACGATATCGCGCACTGCAATCGAACCTGAGTTGGTCTCGACGCCATCGCTTACCTGCTTAATATTGCGAGTAGGGGCATCTGGGCCAGTAGCACCACAGGCGCTAAGTAATAGGACTGATGCGGCTACGACTACAAGGCCGGCGCTCTTCTGAAGGCGAGTATTGGTCACGGGTTAAGAATACATGTAAAAAATGAACGGACTCTTGACAAATCGAGCAGTTGTACTTTCGAAGAATGTGACCTAGGAAACGCTGGTAGAATTGGGATCTACCCCAAGGAGCCAGATTAATGTCATTCAAAGTCGGCGAAACAGTTGTTTACCCCCATCACGGTGCGGCGCTTATCGAAGCTATCGAGACTCGCACGATCAAAGGCGAAGAGAAGATCTACTTGGTCCTCAAAGTCGCCCAGGGTGATCTGACTGTCCGAGTCCCAGCTGACAATGTGGATCTCGTGGGTGTCCGTGACGTAGTCGATAGTGCAGGGCTAGATCGCGTATTTAGCGTCCTACGCCAGCCTTATACCGAGGAGCCAACCAACTGGTCTCGTCGCTACAAAGCCAATGTCGAGAAGCTCGCTTCAGGTGATGTCATCAAGGTAGCCGAAGTTGTCCGCGACCTTTATCGTCGCGACCTCGATCGTGGCCTATCAGCCGGAGAGAAGCGCATGCTCTCTAAGGCAAAGCAAATTTTGGTTTCAGAGCTCGCTCTTGCTGAGCACACTGACGAAGCAAATGCAGGCGTCATCCTTGATGAGGTTCTCGCTTCCTAGTTAGCGCTTGCCTGCGAATATATTATGAATGAATTGATTGCAGTCATCATTCCAGCAGGTGGCAGTGGAGAACGTTTAGGCGCAAACATACCTAAAGCGTTGGTCAAGCTCGCAGGGAAAACTCTCATTGAGCACGCCGTCGCACAGATGGCACCAATCGCAACTCAGATCATTGTCGCAGCGCCAGCAGGTTATGAAGAAAATTTCGCGCAACTCCTCGGTGAAGGTATCGATGTAGTAACTGGTGGCGTAAGCAGGAGTCAGAGTGTGAAAGCTGCGCTCGCGGAGATAAATCCAGCAACGCGCTACGTTTTGGTGCACGATGCTGCACGTGCACTTGCGCCTACCTCACTTGCAGTCGATGTTCTTGATGCACTTCGTGCAGGTGAGCACGCAGTTATCCCAGCACTTCAGGTTGTCGACACAATGAAAAAAATTGATAGTAATGGTTATGTCGTTGCAACTGTTGATCGCAACGAATTGCGTGCAGTGCAGACTCCCCAAGGTTTTGATTACTCCACACTAATTTCGGCTCACCAATCGGGCACTGATCACACAGATGATGCCGGAGCGGTTGAAGCGCTTGGGGTAGAAGTAAAAACCGTTGCCGGAGTTGATCGCGCGCTAAAAATTACAACACCGATTGATTTAGCGATTGCCAACAAGTATGCAGTTAATGGCGCCAATGAAAGTGGAATCCGAGTAGGTGTGGGCACGGATGCTCATGCCTTCTCTCAGGACCCAGATCGCGTAATGGCTCTGGTAGGGCTTATCTGGCCTGGCGAAATTGGAGTCGATGGACATTCCGACGGTGATGTCGCAGCTCATGCGATCTGTGACGCGCTCTTGGCGGCAGCGCAGTTAGGGGATTTGGGGAGCAACTTTGGTACCTCGCGTCCAGAGTATGAAGGCGCAAGTGGTGCGCAATTACTGCACGAGACTCTCAATCTCATCTCCGCGGCTGGATTTGCTATTAATAATATTGCCGTTCAGATTGTTGGCAACCGACCAAAGATTGGTCCACGTAGAGCAGAAGCTATTGCTGCGCTATCGAGCGCACTTGGCGGCGCACCCGTCTCGGTAAGTGCGACCACCACTGATGGGCTCGGATTTACAGGCCAAGGCAAGGGAATATCTGCCATAGCAACTGCGCTTTTAAGTTCTACCGCCTCAAGCCATTAGAATTGCCTAATGTCTGCGCCACTAAAGTTATATAACACCGCGACCCGAGCTGTGAGTGAGTTCAAGCCACTCGTGCCAGGTAACGTCGGTATTTATCTCTGTGGTGCCACCGTTCAAGCACCGCCGCATATCGGACACGTCCGTAGCGGAGTGAACTTCGATATTTTGCGCCGTTGGTTGTTAGCCAGTGGTTTTGATGTCACATTCATTCGCAATGTCACAGATATCGACGACAAAATTTTGCAAAAGTCTGTGACCGAGGCGATGCCTTGGTGGGCTATTGCCATGAAGTATGAGCGTACATTTACCGAGGCGTATAGAGCTCTCAATGTTCTGCCTCCAACCTATGAGCCACGCGCTACTGGTCACATCACTCAGATGATTGAACTCATGCAGAAACTCATTGAAAAAGGTGCGGCATATGCGCCGGGCAATGGCGATGTTTATCTAGAGGTAAGAAAACTTTCTTCGTACTTAACTCTCTCAAATCAAAAGCTGGATGATCTGCAATCAGCCGAAGATACTGAAAATACTTTTAAGCGTGATCCGCGTGATTTTGCACTCTGGAAATCTGCGAAACCAGGGGAGCCATCATGGCCAACTCCATGGGGCGATGGTCGACCAGGTTGGCACATCGAATGCTCTGCAATGGCTCACACATATCTGGGCGAGAACTTTGACATTCATGGTGGCGGACTCGATTTGATCTTCCCTCATCATGAAAATGAGATCGCCCAATCACAAGCAGCCGGTTACGGCTTTGCCAATATCTGGATGCACAACGCGTGGGTTACTGCTTCTGGTGAGAAGATGTCGAAATCCTTAGGTAACTCACTTCAGGTGCACGAGCTACTCAATAAGGTCCGCGGCATAGAGCTTCGCTGGTACTTGGGAAGCGCGCACTATCGCTCGATGCTCGAGTTCTCTTTTGAAGCCCTAGAAGAATCCGCCGTGAATTTCCGCCGTATCGAAGGCTTCTTAAAGCGTGCCATTGAGGTATTGGGTTATCTCCCAGATCCAGTCATAGCTCCAGAATTTGCTGCAGCCATGAATGAGGATCTAGCTGTCCCACAGTCTCTCGCGCTCATTTCGGAGAACGTTCGCCTAGGAAATACAGCAGTCAATTCTGGTGATACTGCTGTAATAGCTACGCAGGCTAGTGAAATTCGTGGTGCACTCGGCATCCTTGGATGCGATCCATTCGACCCTATTTTCGCTTCCGACTCTGGCGTTAGTTCGCAAGTGCTCGATGGATTGGTCGCGTTAGCACTTGAGCAGCGTAAGGCAGCTCGCGCACGTAAAGATTTTGAGAGTTCAGATGCAATTCGTGATCAATTAGCAGCAATAGGAGTCATCATCGAAGATACAGCCGCAGGTACACGTTGGAGCATTAACTAGTGCGCCCGGGCAAGAAGCGTCGCGAGAGCGAGGCAGCGCAAACAAACAAGAAGCGCGAACAAACTCGCCGTCCAGAATCTCGTCGCGAAACACGTCCAAGCTCTGATGCTGTGGCTGGTCGCAATCCCGTACTAGAGGCGCTGCGCGCAAAAGTACCTGCGAAGGAACTTCTGATCGCAGAACGCGCCGAAATCGATGAACGCATGAGTGAATCTATGCGCTTAGCTAAAAATCAGAATCTGATTATTAAAGAAGTTGCGCGCGGAATTCTCGATGGACTGACTGGAACAACCACGCACCAAGGCATCGCACTAGTGATCCTGCCATTTAAGTATGCGACCTTCGAAGATTTGATAGATAAGGCTAAGAGCCCTGGACTTCTTATCGGTCTAGATGGCGTTACGGATCCACATAATCTTGGAGCAATCGTTCGTTCAGCTGCAGCATTTGGAGCAGATGGAGTTGTCATTCCAGAACGCCGCACCGCTGCGATGACGGGCTCTGCCTGGAAATCATCTGCCGGCGCAGCAGCGCGTCTACCAATCTCACAAGTCACGAATTTGGTGCGTTCACTTGAAGATGCCAAGAAAGCTGGATACTTCGTTGTCGGTCTCGATGCCGAAGGCGACGAGGCGCTGCCTAAGTTCTCACTCGCCCAAGAGTCGGTCTATGTCATCGTAGGAAGTGAAGGCAAAGGTCTCTCTCGTTTAGTGCGAGAGAAGTGCGATCTGATTCTTTCGATTCCGATGCAATCCAGCGTTGAATCGCTCAATGCGAGCGTTGCAACAGCGATCGTTCTCCATCAGATCTCTGCTAGTCGTGCAGAAGCGGTCACTGAGTAATTCTCAGGTCACTTTTATCTAACTCAACCACAGAAAATACGCTTAAAAGACACCTTCTATTCACCTAACTGAGGGAAAATACCCCCATGTCGCACGAGATTTCAGTAGATCCACGCGGTCGCCTTATCGATCGCGAATTGACCTGGCTTGCCTTCAATCAGCGCGTCTTGGAGTTAGCCGAAGATCCTGCGACCCCACTTCTTGAGCGCTGCCGTTTCCTTGCGATCTTCTCATCCAACCTCGACGACTTTTACATGATCCGTGTGGCCACTCTCAAGAGAAAGTTAGAAAGTGGCGTTACTAAAGTCAACACGGCAGGGTACACACCTAACCAGCTGATGACAGAGATCTCTCAGAAGACGCAAGAGCTCTTGCAGCGTCAATCACGCGCATTTCATGAAGTTATCTTGCCTGAGTTGGCGAAGTATAAAATTGAAATTGCGACGTGGGCATCTCTCGATGATGCAGAACGCGCCGCAGTCAACAAGGTATTTCATACCAAGATTTTCCCAGTGCTCACACCGCTAGCTGTCGATCCTTCGCACCCATTCCCATACATCTCTGGTTTATCTCTGAATCTCGCTGTCGTAGTAACTAATCCAGAGACACAAGAAGATTTATTTGCACGCGTAAAAGTGCCATCTAATTTGCCTCGCTTTGTTGAAACTGGCAAAGAGGGATCACGTCGCTTTGTGCCGATGGAAGAAGTGATCATCGCTAACTTGTCCGAGCTCTTCCAGGGCATGACAGTGAAAGATCATTACACTTTCCGCTTAACTCGTAACGCCGATCTCGAACTCGAAGAAGAAGAGTCTGAAGATCTCCTTGCTTCAATGGAGCAAGAGTTGCTCCGTCGTAAATTTGGTCCACCTGTGCGCCTAGAAGTAGATCGTGATATTGAGCCAGAGTTGCTACGCACGCTTATGGATGAACTCAACGTTAAAGAAGAGGACATCAGCCGCTACAAAGAGCCGCTTGATCTCACCGGTCTTAACCAGATCGCAGACATCGATATGCCAGAGCTTCGCTTCCCGCCATTTAGAAGCCAAGTTCCGCCTGATCTGCGCGATATCGATAGTGACTCCACAGATGAATTCTTTGATGCGATCCGACGCCGCGAGATCATCTTGCATCACCCATATGAGTCATTTACGGCATCAGTAGTGCGCTTCCTGGAGTCCGCAGCGACTGACCCCCATGTGCTTGCCATTAAGCAGACCCTCTATCGAACATCTGGTGACTCACCGATCGTGCAGGCACTGATCGAGGCAGCAGAAGCAGGTAAGCAAGTTCTTGCGGTTATCGAAATCCGCGCGCGCTTTGATGAGCTCGCAAACGTTCGCTGGGCTCGCAAATTGGAAGATGCTGGTGTTCACGTTGTTTATGGCCTGATCGGCCTTAAGACACACGCCAAACTTTCGCTGGTGGTTCGCCAAGAGACCAATGGAATTAGACGTTATGTGCACATGGGCACAGGTAACTACAACCCGAAGACTGCTCGCTTGTACGAAGATTTTGGAATTCTCTCTGCAGATCCAGTCCTGGGAGAAGATGTCAACAAACTCTTCAACCAACTCTCTGGATTCGCACCACAAACTGCATTTACTCGTCTCTTAGTTGCACCTCGCACTATTCGCTCAGGCCTGATGGAGCGCATTGACCGCGAGATCGACAATCACAAGGCTGGCAAACCTGCACTCATTCGCATGAAGCTGAATGCGATTTTGGATGAAGGATTTATTGAGGCGCTCTACAAGGCTTCGGCTGCTGGTGTAAAAATTGAATTGATTGTTCGTGGCATCTGCGCCATACGCGTTGGAGTCCCAGGTCTATCAGAGAAGATCACTGCTCGATCAATTCTCGGGCGCTTCTTGGAGCACTCACGTGTCTTCCACTTCCTAAATGATGGAAACGATGAGATTTACATTGGCAGCGCAGATTTGATGCATCGCAATTTGGATCGTCGAGTGGAGAGTTTGGTTCAGATTACTCAGAGCGACCACAAGCGATTCCTGCTCGGAGCTCTCGACTCATACCTCTCTGATGCCACAGTTCATTGGACTATGCAGCCCGATGGCACATGGCTTGAGGTTAAGACCGATAGCCAAGGAGCTAGATTGAAGGACTTTCACACCAACGCCATCGAGTGGTATCGAGCTCGCGAATGACCCCTTCTGTAATAGCTGCAGGCGGAGTTGTCTGGCGCCGCAATCTCGCAGGTGAAGTTGAGATCTGTGTAGTGCACCGCCCACGTTATGACGATTGGTCTCTGCCTAAAGGAAAACTTGAAGAAGGCGAACCTCTCATCGCATGCGCGTATCGCGAAATCATGGAAGAGACAGGCTTGCAGGTTCAGTTGGGACCTCTCGTTGATTCTGTTGAATATTTTGTTCCAGATGGACTCAAGCAAGTCACTTACTGGGCAGCGAAAGTTGTCGGAGATGTTCCACCATTCACCCCAAACGATGAAGTAGACGCGATGGAGTGGTTGCCACTCGAGGAAGCCGACGTTCGACTCACTCGCGAGAGTGATCGCGAGGTCCTGCAGAAGTTTGATGACATTCCTTATGACTCATACCCACTCATCATGCTCCGCCACGCTAAGGCGCTGGAACGTAGCGAATGGCAGGGTGATGATGAAGATCGCCCACTTGATCTGATTGGCCAACAACAAGCCAAGCGCATGCATGCGATCTATCAAGCCTATGGAATTGAGGAAGTGCATACTTCTGATGCCGTTCGCTGTTTTGATACTGTTGCGGGAATCTGCCGCATTTTAAAGCTAGATCCCATAGTCAAAGGCTCTTTGAGCGAGTACACATTTAAGAAGAATAAAGAGAAGGCGATCGAGTACGCCAAAGACCTAATTAAGATCAATCAAGCAGCACTTCTCTGCAGCCATAACCCGGTGCTTCCACGAATGATGGAAAAGCTCACCAAGAAAATCGATTTTGATTATCCAGATAACAAACTCCAGCCTGGCGAATCATGGGTGGTGCACCACGATAAGAAGAAGGTGTTGCAGGTAGATCGACTAGATGCACCAAATATCTAGGACTATCTAGGACTATCTAGGTCTATCAAGGCGATCTAAAACCATCTAACCGCAGGATCAAATTTACTTGATGGGCTTATGGAATTCAGAGCCTGATTCCATCCAGTCCATCCACTTAAGTACCACACCTTCGCGAAGAGCCCAAGGACAGATCTCTAATTCACGTAAATCCAAATTACGCATGACGCTCTCGGTGACATATGCGCCAGCAACAATCTGGCGAGCACGATTGCCAGACACACCTGGTAGACGGGCGCGCTCTTCATAACTCATTCCCGAAAGACGACTGGAGATCTTTCGGATTGAATCAACTTTGATTGTCTTGCCATTTCCATCAAACCAGTCTCCACAGAGTCTTGCCAATGTTCGCAGAGTCTTGCTTGTCGCGATTGCTCGGTCTGTGTCCTGATGTTTTACAAGGGCAGGTAATACTGATTCGAGTTGGCTTTCGATATGTTCGCGCATGGCGCGAATTCCCTTTTCTGCATAAGGATCGCCACTCAAGAATTTCTGTGTCAAACGAGAAGCGCCAAGTGGCAGCGAGGTTGCTACTTCTGGAGACTCATCTACTCCCACTCCGATTTCCAGCGAACCACCACCTATATCGACAACGAGGAGTCTTCCACTCGACCAACCAAACCAGCGCCGTGCTGCTAAGAAGGTGAGCTTTGCTTCATCTTCACCGCTGAGCACCTGAAGATCAATCTCAAAATCTTGATTCATTTCCTTAATGATGGCCTCGCCATTACTGGCTTCACGTAGCGCTGATGTTGCAAATGGAAGTAACTCTTCAACTTTCACACGACGGGCTTCATCGACTGCACGCTTAATAGTCTTTCGAAGTGTCTCTATTCCTTGCGCATTAATTTCGTTAGCTGGAGTAAGGAACTCGGTGAGACGCAACTCTTCTTTGTAGTTGAAAGTCGGATTAGGGCGCGCGCCGGGGTGTGTGTCGACCACCTGTAAGTGGATGGTGTTTGACCCAACATCGAGGACTCCAAGGCGCATGGGGAGAACTTACCGAATGGCGCGAGATTTGGCGTGGAGCACCTTCACCCATGGCTCATGAACCCCATCAACCCCATCAACCCCATCAACCCCAAGCACCAGGCCGGTTAGGAACTATTCTTTTCTCGTGTAATAATTACGCCTTCACCAGCGCCTCCCTAGCTCAGTGGTAGAGCATCCGCCTTGTAAGCGGAAGGTCGTCAGTTCAATCCTGACGGGGGGCTCCATATGAGGTATAGCAACAAGAGATATTCACTTAGCCACTTAGCCACTTAGCCACTTAGCCACTTAGTCTCTAGTCATGGCTGCGCTACCTTCCTAGACTTAGGTCATGAGAAACCAACCAAAAGCGGCGCGCCGATCTTCTGTCGGGGTAACCGCCCTGATCGCCTCTGCGGTTCTGGTGCTTGGCCTGGTCTCGCCAAATTTTGCTGCGGCAATGCCACCTAAATCTCCCACAACAACAAGCATCACGACATCTGCTTCTCCGGTCACCATAAATACTCCAGTTACTCTCACGGCGACGGTGGCTTCAGGTACTGGCTATCCAGGTGGAAGCGTCGACTTCACTAATGGACCTACAGATCTCGGCACATGCACTTTGGCTGGCGTAGGAACTTGCTCCATAACGCATACCTGGAGCGCTCGTGGTGAATATGCGGTAGTTGGCACATACACACCGTCAAATTATTACTTGAGTTCAACCTCGTCCCCTCTAACGGAAGTTGTCACTCGTTATTCTTCGACGACTACGTTGGCTAGTAGCAAGATCAACGCTTTCGTCGGAGATAACCTCACCTATACGGCAACCGTATCTGGCTCTGGGCCTACACCCACAGGCGGGATAATTTTTTATGCAAATGCATCGAATGATCAGATAGGTACTTGTACGCTTTCAGGCGGATCGTGCTCTATGACTGCTACAGCTTCAGTCGTTGGATCCCAACCCATATGGGCTGCCTACTCTGGCGATGATGTTACCTACCTTGGCTCCAATAGTTCAACGATCACTGAAATAGTTTCTGTAAAGGCAACTTCTACAATTGCCGCATCTGGTTCTCCAAATCCATCTGATTTTGGAAGCGCTGCCACAATCACTGGCGTCGTGAGTGGTTCTTCGGGAACTCCAACGGGAACGCTTGTCTTTCTAGAAAACTCCACGCCTTTTGCAAATTGCACATTGGTCAATGGCAGTTGCTCCACAGGAATCTCCAGTCTGGCTGTAGGTTCGCACACAATTACTCTCCAATACGGCGGAGATAGCATGTATTCAGGTTCGAGTGCCACAGTTGTTCAGGTCGTAAATGCCACTCTCGCAACAACCACGACTGCCCTGACAAGCTCAAGTAATCCAGCAATTGTTGGGCGCTCCGTCTCGTGGACTATGAGTGTCAGTAGTGCCGGTGGAACTCCGACAGGACGCGTGACATTGCAAGATGGTTCAACAACACTCACGATCTGCACCCTAAGCAGTGGATCATGCACATATTCCAGCTCGGCGCTGGCAAGTGGCACGCACACGCTGACCGCCACATATTCGGGTGACTCTCTCTTTGCGACGAGCAGCACCACGCTAAGTCAGGTTGTATCTACTCCTAGCGCGACGGCTACAACAACATCTCTGACAGCTAGCGCATCTGACATCAATCTCGGAACTTCACTGACGTTTACAGCCACTGTCACCGACTCCTCTGCAGTGACCGGCACCGTCAGTTTCCAAGATGGCAGCAACACGATTGGTTCCTGCGATCTAAGTTCTGGCAGTTGCCAGATCTCCTACTCTCCAACCACGGTTGGATCAGATACATACGTAGCTTCGTTTCTTGGGAGCTCACTATTTTTACCTAGCTCTGGTTCGGCAATTGTGAATGTACTCAAACGTCAATCATCACTTCAGATTGCGGCTAGCTCCAATCCATCGCCGATAAGTAGCGGTGTCACGTATTTTGCAACTATAGATCCATCTGCAACTGGCGTGGTAACCGCTACTCAAGCAGGTAACCAAGTCGGCAGCTGCCAACTGGCAAGCGGTCAGTGTTCGATGGAAATAACTTTCGAGATAATTGGAAGTCAGTCACTTGTCTTTTCTTATTCTGGCGATTCAAATCACACTGATACAACTTCGAATTTCACCCAAGTTGTAGGACTTAAGAGCGTCACCCTTACTCTCACAAGCGATAATGGTTCTGCGGATTATTACGACACAATTAATTTCACGGCCACTGCCTCTGATTCAACAGCAACCGGTTTGGTAGAAGTTCGTGACGGCACTAGCGTCATAAAATCGTGCACCTTGGTTCAAGGCACCTGCACACTCTTTTATTATCGCTTGGCAGTAGGAACCCATAGCATGACGGCTTCTTATGCAGGCGACTCTACGCACGCCGGAAGCACATCTGCTCTCCTCACTCAAATAATTGCAGCTGCCCCTACGCATACCCAAATTACAAGTCTTGAAAATCCGTTTTCCTATGGCTCTGGATTGCAGATTGCCGCCACGGTAAGCGATAACGGAACTGGCCCAACTGGCACTGTCCTGTTTGAAGAGCTCGTTGGCGGAAATGAGGTTTCACTTGGGGATTGCCAATTATCGGGAAGTGTATGCGTCCTAACAATCAACGCGCCACTGAGCGTAGGAGATCACAATATATTCGCTGAGTACATCAGCGATGGTAACTATTCCGGAAGTACCTCAGCTTCTATTACGCAGACGATTACTGCTTCCACAGCTGCGGTTGCTGTGGTGAGTGACAACTCGGTTGCTACCCAAGGTTCTCAAGTCACCTTCACCACTTCGATTGCTTCTACCGGTACAACCCCAACTGGAACTATTCAAATGCTTGTCGATGGTGCCGCTGTTGGAAATCTCATCACGGTAGTGTCAGGTGTCGCGACGTACACAACGAATCTCTTGTCACCGGGAAGCCATCAAATTTCAGCTATTTACAGCGGTGATTCCTCTACGCAAGGAGGTACATCTGCTTCTATAACAGAGGTAATTCAGTATCCGGTCACAGTGACTCTTACATCGACAACAACATCAGCCATTTTTCCTGAGTTGATTGGCTTCTCTGGAACCGTTAGTAGCGCTAATGGCTCACCAACAGGCTCTCTCGTCTTAGAGGAAGAGATCTCTGACACCAGCGAAGTGATTCTCGGTACCTGCACACTTTCATTAGGCGCTTGCACAATTACTCAATCCCAATTGTCGGTCGGTAATCACCATATTTATGCGGAGTATGACGTATCTGGTATCTACGCCAGCGGTGAATCTGCTAGCTTGGTGGTCGTCGTATCGCAGCAAACGCCAACAATCCCGAGCGGTCCAACTCCAACTCCAAGAGCTCCACGAACAACTCCAGCCGTTATTCCAACCCCAACCCCTGTGGTTGTTCCTTTTGTGCGAGTTGGTACCTCGCTGGCACTAGTGGATTCACCAACTCAAACACTGACTGCTCCATTCACTTTCGGAGAGGCCCCCGTTAAAACTGTCAGCGCTAAAGTGGTAGTGCCTGTGGGGGCGTTCGGCGCACCTGCTGTTGTGACACTTACCCCACAGATCACTGCCACATCTGTCACAAATATGCTTCCAGTTATTCAAATTATAGGAACGGCTACCGACGGAAAACCGTTCAATGTTTTGCTAAAACCAATAACACTCGAACTGCCTTACCAATCCAATAAAGAAGTGCCAATGACATCTGTTGATGGTGTGCATTGGAGTTCAATTCCAGCGCTGACTAGTGCGCAATTGCCAGCGGGGAGTGCTGTGGGTTATTTCATGGCTACTCCGAAAACGATTGAGATCATGACGATGCACACCAGTCTTTTCGCTCTTAGAGTTCCGCAGACAAGATTGTTTGTCTCGGTATCTACTCAATCAATTGGTGTTGGAGGCGTGCTAGGTCTGACCAGCACTGGTGGTCGCGGAGGTGGCGTTGTCGTGTATTCAACAACAACCCCACAAGTCTGTGCTGTTGAAGGGTTGACTCTGACTGGATTAAGCGCTGGCATCTGCTCGGTGGGTGCCCAGAAGCTCGGCACCGTGGCCTACCTAGATGCTCTCTCCGCGCCCATCACCATTGCGGTGACGCCTTAATTCAATCGCCAATAGACCTACTCATCTCACCCGCATGCTCACCCTCCGATCTAGATGATTCCGTCTCACCCCATGCGACCATTAGAGGGTGAGTAAGCCCCAAGAAATCAGCCAGGGTGATGCCAGAGCTCTGCTCCCAGGAGTGTCTCTGAGTCGAATCACCCCAGTTCCAGCGTTGCCACAGTTTATTTCGCGGCTACACCTTTTAGATTGGCTTGAAAAGGAATCGCCGCGGTCAATGGTCGTGATGGCTCCCGGTGGCTACGGTAAGACCGTTTTAGCCGCCGAATGGGCAGCTCGACATCCTCATACGACAGCCTGGTACTCGGCATCCCGGCAAGACACCTCGCGAGATGCAATCTTTAACTTTGTTGCATGTATTCGACGAGTGCGGGCGGATTTCGCCCTATGGGTCGATGATATTTCTGTCAAAGATTTTGACCGCGTCAAGGTCATGATCGAAATTTGCAATGAGATTGGGACGTGGAACGAAGACCTCCTCTTTGTCTTCGACAATGTCGACCACTTGCCGCCAGAGCACACTGAAATTTTGCAGGCGTGGACAGATAATGCCCCGCTTAACACCAAGACGCTCTCCATCCGAAGCACGTTACCTGTTATTGCATACACTCGCCCAGTCAATATGGATGCGATTCGATTCCTTACAAGTGCTGACCTCTCTTTCTCCCAGAATGAGATTGATGCTCTGGCTATTTCACAAGGACTAGATCCACATAATCCAGAATTGAAACGAGCGATGGCACTTGCCGATGGTTGGCCTGCCGGAGTTCAGATGGTGCTCAACACGATTGCAGCAGATGGAATATTTGAATTCACAACAGCTCGAATCACGCAAGATCTTCGCCATCAAAACATCATCAAGACTGCCTTGTTTTATCTGAGTGAAGAGCAACTCTTGCTTCTTCGCCATATGGCTTTCTACGAGACTTTTGATTTAGCGCTTCTCAATGAGATCAACATCATTGCTAGCCCTGAAGCACCCTTAAAAGCTTTGGCTCGAGAGAATATTTTCATTAATCAAACAGGTGATAATCCGATTAAGTACTCACTCAATGAGATTATCCGAAGTTACTTGGTGGATGAATTACGTTCCGATTCACCACAGTTCACAGAAATTGTGCGCACCGCAGCTGACTATTACCTCAAGTATGGCGATGTTTTGAAAGCTCTGCTTTTACTTGAGCAGATAGATGATTCCGAGCGTGTACTCACTCTCGCTTCTGGCAATTTGCTCGACATTATGTTTACAGCCGACCGAAAACTTTTCTATCGATGCATTAAAAACCTGGAAGGCCATATGCAACTCGATGAGGCGGGGTCGTTATATTTACGTGCTGCCTTTGAAGCTGTCACTGGCAATCGAGATGCAGCAACTTTCCTGCATCTCCGACTCAAAGAGTCGATTGGAAAAACATCTAGCCCACATGCGGGTCAACCAGAATTGGCCTTGCTCGAATCTCGTATCGCTTTATTAAATGGTGACCTCACCGGTGTGATCGCCCAGGCGCAAGCGATGCTTCAATTACCACCACGAGAGCGGACATCCGCTGGTGCTCATGTAGTAACAGTTTTCAGAGCGGCAGCTACCGCAGCGTTCTTGATGGAAGACCTTAAGAATTTAGAGGCAATGATAGAGGCCGCATCCGATAATGAAGGCCCTGTGCATTGGATAGTTACTTCGATTTCAATTCCAGCCATGAACGCGCTACTTGCGCTCAGCGAAGGACGACTTCGCGAGTCGGTAGAGCATGCACTCTTTGCGCTTTACAATGCGGAAGAAATGAATGTTTCCGGAATGTTCTTTCCATTTGAGGCGGTCTACTGCTTGGCAGATAGTTATCGAGAGTATGCCGATCTCAAGCGAGCTGAAGAGATGCTCGTGAAATATTTTCCGCTAGCTGAGCAGTTCAATCAGTTACATTGGATTGCTGCTTTTAAATCTAAACTTGCTCTCATTGCTATAGGTCGTGCCGACATATCTGAGAGTTTTGCTCACATCAGGTCTGCACGAGAAGTCGTTTCTGACCAGAGATTTTCACCTGATATTTCTAGAATTATTGATGAGCACGAATTGTTGGTCCGCGTGGCACTTGTCGATAATGAGCGTATAGGAGAACTTCTGTACCGGATGCCACAGACCATGACCACGAGCTCATTTACAACGAGTTATCACGCGCAGCGTGATCCAAGTAACGCTCAGAAGATTGTGGATGCATTTCCCGCCAATAACCCACGCGAGTTTCTCGCCAAGGAGCTGATATCGGCCCAAGTGTTTGGCGAAAACCCTGTGCGTGCACGTGAGCATCTGGAACGTGCAATCGATATCGCAACGGAAAATGGTTTTAAAGCCATATTTGGCTTGCAGGGTGCAAGGACGCAGAACTATCTCCTGGATATAGCCGCAAATCACCCGACTGTGTACATGGAGCAGTTGGCAACAATGATTAGAGACAAGATCAAGAAGACTGAATACTCCACAAACGGCGGTGGAATTGCGTTGACTAAACGAGAGCTAGATATTCTGCGCCGCCTTGCTACGGGGTTGCCGATTGTCCAAATTGCAGCGACTCTGCACATCTCGCAGAACACCATCAAGACACATCTGAAGAATCTCTATCGCAAAATGAAGGTCGAATCTCGTGATGAAGCTGTTACTCGGGGTCGGGAGCTATCTCTTCTGTAAGTTGACCCCGGATTGGGTGATCATAGAAATCATTGATGATCGCAAGGGCTAGCTCGTTTTTCTCTTTAAGCACCGCATGCGTGGTTCCTGGAACGATTGCCAACTGCGCATTAGGAAGCGCGTTGTAAAGATCAACGCCGTGCTTGGTATCAAAGACCTCATCATCCCCATTGAGAATTAACACTGGACAGGTGATCGTGGCCAGCTCTGCCTCAGTGATATTTGGTTCAGTAGCCCATACTTCGTGCGCTTTGCGAATAATCTTCTCTTGCCACTCTGGTGAATCGGGGGAGCGCTCAAGAAACTTAAGCCGCTGCTCATCGCTGATTTCGAAAGTGGATTCATCTAAGACTAGTTTTAATCCGCAATCCCATGAATAGTTCACACCACCTGCAATGATGGAGAGAACGAGATCGGGACGTTTGATAGCTACAAGCAGCGCAATAATTCCGCCATCGCTATGACCCAAAAGATGGGTCGGTCCAGCAATGACATCTTCTATATAAGCAATCGCTTCTGCAGTTTGGAATTCAAAGTGATAAAAACCTTCGCGTACCCCAGTTCTGCCATGCGCAGTCCGGTCATACCCATAGACATGAAATCTATTTTCAGTTGCAGGAAGCACTTGCCAGGCAAAGCTCTCAGTAGAGCTCAGGCCACCGTGCAAGAGGAGCGCAGGTGTCCCATTCACGCCATATTCAACGCTCCACGTCTGATGCCCACGGAGGTTGATATATGACATGACTATTAAGGCTCGTATAAAGAATTAGAACGAGTCAAAAATATTGCGGTTGCCGCGATCGAATGTCAGGTAGTTCCAGCTCCAGTCAACCATCGTGCCGAATTTGTTGCGTGCGCCAAGGAGATAGAAGAGATGCAGTGTTAGCCAACCAAACCAGGCGATAGGACCATGAATCTTGATTCCCTTAACCTGAATGATTGCCTTGTTGCGACCAACTGTCGCCATAGAGCCCTTATCGACGTACTTAAAGTCGGTGAGCTTTTCGCCCTTTGCGAGATGAAGAATCTGCTTGGCTGCAAAGCGTCCTTGTTGCATGGCAACTGGTGCCACCTGTGGCAAGAAGCGACCGTTGGCACCCTTTGCGCCAGCGTCATCACCAACAGCAAAGACATATGGGTAGTCGGTAACTTGCAGAGTTGGTTGTGTGTCTAGACGACTTGCAACGATAGGCAAGCTGAGATTGGCAACTGCAGGTGAGCCCTTGACGCCAGCTGCCCAGATGATGATCTGGGAATCGACAGCTTCTCCGCTAGCGAAGTTGATTCGACCGGATTCAACTGATGAGACTGCCGTGTTGAGAAGTACATTGACGCCGATCTTCTCCAAGTATTTCTTGGTGCGCGTTGTGAGTGTTTCATCAAACATTGGAAGGAGGCGAGGTCCAGCCTCAACAAGATAAACGTCAATAAGCTTTGCTGCTTCTTGGTTGTCGTTCTTGAGTGGTCCGCGAACGAGCTCTGCAAGCGCTCCAGACATTTCCACACCGGTAGGTCCGCCACCAACGACAACAATCTTAAGACGAGTCTTATCTTCAAAGCGGCAGAGATCTTCAAAGCGGCGCATTACTTCTGAGCGAATTGTGATTGACTCTTGGATCGACTTCATGCCGAGTGTATTTTCTGCAACGCCCGGGATTCCAAAGTCTGCGGTGACAGATCCCATCGCCACGATGAGGTAATCAAATGGAAGGACCTCGCTGCTGTCGAGCTTTACGGTCTTGTTCTTGTGATCCACCGCGATTGGTGAGCCAAGGCGAAACTTTGTATGGCTCTTGCGAAGCGCGCCACGGATTGGGAAGGCAACGTTGTCAGCTGCCATACCGGCAGTTGATACCTGATAGAGAAGAGGTAGGAAGGTCTGGTAGTTATTGCGGTCTACGACAGTGACATCCGCGCTCTGACCAAGCGCCTCCGCTGCTGCTAGGCCGCCAAAGCCGCCACCAAGGATTACTACGCGTGGTTTTGCCATCTCTATGTCCTGACCCTCGAAAATTAACTGGAAAAAAGTTCGGTTATTGCTTGGGTGCAGTCTACAGTTTTCCTCATGAGCCCGTTCACCGAGCAGATCCGCGAGACCGATGATCCACAAGATTCACCAAAACGTCTCATTCTGGTCACCGGGGCATCTGGATATGTGGGCGGTCGATTGGTCAGGGCGCTTCTAGGTCAAAATATGCGAGTTCGAGTTTTCGTAAGAGATCCTCAGAAAATCGCGGGCCTTGCCTGGGTCGATAGCGTAGAAGTGGCAGTGGGCGATGCCAATGATGTAGTTGCCACCGCTGAAGCTTTACGCGGCGTTCATACTGCGTTTTATCTGTTGCATTCAATCAACGCTGCGACCCATTTTGAAAAAGTTGAAGAGCAGATGGCTGCAACATTTGCTCATGCAGCCCGACTTTCCAATGTGAGCCAAATTGTTTACTTGGGCGGTATTGCTAATGATGCACGCCAAAGCCAGCATTTAGAGTCGCGTGCCAATACCGGCAAACGTTTGGGATTTGGAGTTGTGCCGGTACTCGAACTCAGAGCTGGCATCATCATTGGCTCTGGATCTGCCTCTTTCGAGATGGTCAGACACATCACGCACAGACTTCCGGTGATGATTACTCCCAAATGGGTGACAAATCGAATTCAACCCATCGCAATTCGCGATGTGCTCTACTATCTCAGCCAGGCGGCGAAACTACCCCAGCCGGTTTCAGGAATTTTTGATATCGGTGGTCCCGAGGTTTTGACCTACGAGATGCTGATGAAGAAATTTGCTCACGTAGCGGGATTGCGCAAACGAACCATTATTAAAATTCCAGTTCTCACCCCAGGGTTTTCAAGCTTGTGGATTGGACTCGTGACGCCAGTTCCGACCTCACTTGCAAAGCCACTGGTCGGCTCACTCATCAACGAAGTAGTGGCTGATCCGAGCAAGAGCATTGCTGCCATTATTCCACCACCACCAGAGGGGCTCCTGCCTATCTCGACTGCATTTTCATTAGCGCTCGAACAAGTCTCGTCTCACTTAGTGCAGACGCGCTGGTCGGATGCAGGGCTGTACATGCCACCGTGGCAGAAGACTCAAGGAGATCCAGCATGGTCTGGAACAGCCGAGTATTACGACGAACGAGTTGTTGAGACGGATGCAACGCTTGAATCGTTATGGCTAGCGGTCGAAAAAATTGGCGGTGCGCACGGTTGGTATGGATCAGATTTGCTCTGGTGGATTCGTGGATTCATGGATCGCTTTATCGGCGGGGTGGGTTTGCGACGTGGTCGCCGCGATCCAGATTTCTTACGCCAAGGAGAGAGTTTAGATTTCTGGAGAGTCGAGGTCCTTAAGCGTCATGAGCAACTCACACTTATTGCCGAGATGATTCTGCCCGGCAAGGCGTGGCTCAATTTTAAAATTGATGAAGTGAAAATAGATGGGAGGGTGGCGCGTCGACTTACGCAACGTGCGACCTTCCAACCTAAGGGGCTGGGCGGGCATCTGTACTGGGCTGCGGTATTCCCATTCCACGGATTTATCTTCCCGACGATGGCCAAGAACATTGCCAAAGAAGCAGAACGACTCGATGCTTTAGATAACTCTAGATAACTCTAGATAACGCTAAATAACTCTAGATAACGCTAAATAACTCTCGATCATGACTCCAGAGACTCATCATCGTGTCGTGAGTCGAAATGCCCGATTTGTCAGTGCCTTCTCTTAGTATTCGGGACATGGAAAGCACTTCACCTGCTGGTCTACCCGCTCAAGAATTTAGCGAATTTAGCGCTGAGCTCTCTGGACTGACGGAGCTAGAAATTCGCATCTTGGATTTTGAACGTCAATGGTGGCGTTATGCCGGTGCCAAGGAGTCCTCAATCAAGGAGCTCTTTGATCTCACCCCTCCTAAGTACTACCAGCTCCTCAATAACCTCATCGATCGCCCAGAAGCCCTGGTGGCAGCCCCGATGCTGGTTAAGCGCCTTCGTCGACTTCGCGAGGCTCGCACGACCACTCGCTCTTCAGGCTTCGCGCTCTCCTAAGCCGCTTTAGCCTGGAACACCCTGGAACACCCTGGAACACCCTGATTTCTCCTCGGGTCGATTTTAAATTTTGCCCTAACTCCCGCCTCAGGCTAGATTTGGCATTAGCACTCTCGGAGTGCGATTGCTAGTTTTCAAGCAAGAGATGAATTAAAGGGAGTCAACACCATGGCAAAGATGATCGCCTTCAATGAAGAGGCCCGTCGCGGACTAGAGCGCGGAATGAACGTACTCGCTGATGCAGTCAAGGTAACCCTTGGGCCCCGCGGACGAAATGTAGTTCTTGAAAAGAAGTGGGGCGCACCCACAATCACAAACGATGGCGTCTCCATCGCTAAGGAGATCGAGCTCGATGATCCTTGGGAAAAAATCGGCGCAGATTTAGTCAAGGAAGTCGCGAAGAAGACAGATGATGTCGCTGGCGATGGAACAACTACAGCTACTGTTTTGGCGCAAGCTCTCGTTCGCGAAGGTCTTCGCAACGTTGCAGCTGGAGCTAACCCAATGGCACTTAAGCGCGGCATCGAGAAGGCTGTAGAAGCCATCTCTGCTCAGCTTCAAGCAAATTCAAAGAACGTAGACACAAAAGAGCAGATCGCTGCAACGGCATCTATCTCTGCAGCTGATACAACCATCGGCGAGATGATCGCAGAAGCGATGGATAAGGTCGGCAAAGAAGGCGTTATTACTGTTGAAGAGAGCAATACCTTTGGTCTCGAGCTCGAGCTCACCGAAGGTATGCGCTTTGATAAGGGATATATCTCGCCATACTTCACCACCGATTCAGATCGCATGGAGGCTGTTTTAGAAGATCCTTATCTCCTCATTACAAGCTCAAAGATCACCAACATCAAAGATCTATTGCCTATCCTTGAAAAAGTTATGCAATCAGGAAAGCCACTTCTTATTTTGGCTGAAGATGTTGAGGGCGAAGCGCTTGCAACACTCGTTGTAAACAAGATTCGCGGAACCTTCCGCTCTGTTGCTGTTAAGGCCCCAGGCTTTGGAGATCGTCGCAAGGCAATGTTGCAAGATATTGCAATCTTGACTGGCGCTACCGTTATTGCTGAAGAAGTTGGTCTCAAACTAGAGGCTGCAACAATGGATCTACTTGGTCGCGCTCGCAAAGTTGTTGTGGGCAAGGAAGAGACAACAATCGTTGAAGGTGCTGGCGACGCAGAGCAGATCAAGGGACGCGTCAATCAGATCCGCAGCGAGATCGAAAAGAGCGATTCTGATTACGATCGCGAGAAGCTACAAGAGCGTCTTGCAAAGCTTGCTGGCGGCGTAGCTGTTATCAAGGCTGGCGCTGCAACAGAAGTTGAGTTGAAGGAGCGCAAGCACCGCATCGAAGATGCAGTGCGTAACGCTAAGGCAGCTGTCGAAGAAGGTATCGTCGCTGGCGGCGGAGTAGCACTCTTGCAGGCAGGAAGCGTCGCACTCGCAAAGCTTTCACTGTCAGGTGATGAAGCAACCGGCGCTCGTATCGTCGAGTTCGCAATCGAAGCTCCACTCAAGCAGATCGCCATCAATGCCGGACTTGAAGGCGGAGTAGTCGTCGAGAAGGTTCGCAATTTGGAATCTGGCTTTGGTCTCAACGCTGCTACAGGTGAATATGTAGACATGATCAAGGAAGGCATCATCGATCCTGCCAAGGTCACACGTTCTGCCCTTCAGAATGCTGCATCGATCGCAGCGCTCTTCTTGACCACCGAAGCTGTTATTACAGATAAGCCAGAACCTAAGACTGCTGCGGCACCAAACCCTGGTGGAGATATGGACTTCTAATAGTCCTAACTGGCAGGAGAAAATCCCGCGTAAAAAGCCCTCGATTTCTTCGGGGGCTTTTTTGCGCCTACGATTAGCCTATGAGCACCGTTGCTGATTCCGTCCGGGATCCTTTGCGCGCCCTCGAGCTTGCTCGGGCAGCAGCAGTAGAAGACTCTCATAGCGAGGCTTTTGTCGGCGAGCTTGTCTCTGTCGATGTCGATACCTCGGCCGATAACGATGCAGAAGCTCGTATCGCAACGTACCTCTTTGAATCGGTGCTGCCTGGGTATCACGGATGGCGTTGGGCGGTTACTGTCGCAAAAGTAGATAACGATGCAACCCCAACAATTTGCGATGTTGTTCTACTTCCTGGCTCGCAATCTCTTATAGCCCCAGAGTGGATTCCTTATAAAGATCGCATCCTTCCAGGCGATGTTGGCGTAGGTGACATTGTCCCAACGTCAAGTGATGATCCACGATTGATTCCTGGATTTGCGACTCTGCCTGGCGATGAAGATTTGGATCTCCTTGATCTCAATGAGCTCTTCGAGTTTGGCCTAGGTCGTGCTCGCGTACTTTCGATCGAAGGTCGCGATCAAGCCGCAAAGCGTTGGTATGAGGGTGATCGAGGACCTAATACTCCAATCGCTCAGTACGCCCCTAAGTCATGTCTTTCATGTGGATTTTTCATTCCCATCGCAGGTTCGCTGCGATCGGCATTTGGAGTCTGTGCCAATGCGCTAGCACCAGATGATGCACGCGTAGTTTCGATTGATCATGGTTGCGGAGCACACTCCGAAGCACTGATAGTCACAGAGTAAATAAGAGAAAGACAGGAGTTCACAATGCCTCTAGGTCACGTTAAGTGGTTCAGCCTTGAAAAGGGTTTTGGATTTATTGCATCTGATGAAGGCGAAGATGTTTATCTCGCTGCTTCTGCGCTTCCTGCTGGAGTTACATCCGTTAAGCCAGGTACAAAATTAGATTTCAGTCTTGCCGAAGGTCGCAAAGGCCCGCAGGCACTTTCAGTGCGCATCATCGAACAACCTGCTTCTGTTGTTGCCAATACGCGCATCAAAGCTGATGATCTCGCAACGATTATTGAAGACAGCATCAAGATGCTCGACAAGGTCGGAAATGGTTTGCGCCACAATCGCTATCCAACAGGTCCTGAGGCGGAACGTTTGGCAAAGGTCCTTCGCGGAATAGCAGCGCAGATCGAAGGTTAGTTTTTATTACCCGCTTGTGATTTCGCGATCTTCGCTAGACGACGTTTGATGTCAAGCACGCCAACTAATCCAAAGAGCAGGCCAACAACGCAGATCCAGATTGCTTCTGCATGAGCTCCTCGCACAACCTCAATAACGAGGGCGATCGCCCATGCTCCAGTGCCAAGCACCACTGCGCGCATAGTTTCTTTCACAGAGAAGATCATACTTCCCGGTCGCTAGACTGAGGGTATGTCGGTGAAGTCAGAGAAGATGGGTTCGCTGCGATCCTTCAAACATCGCAATTTCCGACTCTTCTTCTTTGCAAATCTCATCTCCAATACCGGAACATGGGCGCAGCGCGTTGCTCAGGATTGGCTTGTTGTTACCGATCTGCATCGTGGCGGCTCAGAGCTGGGCTTTGTTACTGGCCTACAATTCCTGCCAAGCCTGCTTCTCAGCCTCTATGCCGGAGCGCTTGCCGATCGATTAGATAAGCGCAAGCTCTTGATCCTGACAAATACTGGTGGTGGCCTAACTGCAGCAATTCTTGGTTGGCTCACCATCAGTCACCGAGTCACAATTTCTGAAGTCTGCCTCTTGGCTTTTTCTCTCGGCGCCTTTGGTGCACTTGATGCTCCAGTCCGGCAATCATTTACCTCAGAGCTCGTAGGCAAGAGCGATATCGCAAATGCGGTGAGCTTGAATTCGGCTAACTTCAATTTAGGTCGACTCGTTGGTCCGGCCATCTCTGGGCTTCTCATCGCAGCATTCCATACTGGTCCATCGTTCTTACTCAACGCAGCCTCATTTGTTTTCGTTGTAATCGCGCTATTGCTCATGCGCACACACGAACTTCAACGCAGCACGACAGAGAAAAAGCATCAGAAAATTCGTGAAGGTATTGCTTATATAAGAAGCCGTGGCGATCTCGTAGCTCTGATCACAACCGTATTTTTTGCTTCCACATTTGGCCTAAATTTCCAGATCTTTAACGCCCTTATCTCGACCAAGATTTTTCACAAGAACGCTGGCGCCTTTGGGCTCTTAGGATCTGTGCTTGCCATCGGCTCGTTATCTGCAGCGATTGTCTCTACGCGTTTAGACCAAAAGCGCAGACCCTTATTTATCATGAGCTTTGCTGGCATCTTTGGAATTTCACTCGCCATAACGTCGATAATGCCGACCTATCTTACGTATGCGATTTCTCTTCCCTTTGCAGGATTTTTAGCGCTCACGACCATGATCTCTGCCAATACGTATGTGCAGACAACGACACCACAAGAGTTGCGTGGTCGGGTCATGGGCTTTTATCTCTTTGTTTTCTTGGGCAGCTCGCCAGTAGGTTCACCATTTATTGGTTGGCTCAGTGATGCCATAGGGATTCGCGAAACGATCGCAGTGTGTGGCGCAATCACAACAATTGGCGCGATTGTTACTTACTTCTTTATGCGTGAGCGCTTGTCTCAGCATAAATACGTCGCCTAATTATTTGTGAATGTTTCCAAGCAGAATAAGTGCGCCGATTCCCACTAATGCGAAAATCGTGACAATGCGGCGAACTTTGTAGCTCATTAGTTACTTGGACATCTCTGCAACAACATAGTCAATCGCAGCAGTAAGTAGCTGGACATCGGAAGGCTCGATTGCAGGGAACATGCCAATACGCAACTGATTCTTGCCAAGTTTGCGATAAGGCTCGGTATCTACGATGCCATTAGCGCGTAGTACTTTTGCAATGGTGAGTGCATCGATTGAGTCATCGAAGTTGATTGTTCCGACAACACGAGAGCGCATTGCAGGATCTGTAACAAATGGGGTTGTGTAACTAGTTGATTCTGCCCATGAGTAGAGGTGCTCTGCTGATGCCGCACTGCGTGCCGCCGCAAATGGAAGTCCACCATTCGCGTTCATCCACTTGATCTGCTCATTGAGCAAGATAAGTGTGGTGAGAGCTGGAGTGTTGTACGTCTGATCCAAGCGAGAGTTTTCAATCGCAATCGAGAGATCAAAGAATGCGGGAATCCAACGGCCACTTGCTTTAATTTTCTCAACACGAGCGAGAGCTGCAGGGCTCATGATTGCAATCCAGAGTCCGCCATCGGAAGCAAAGGACTTCTGAGGAGCAAAGTAATAGACATCGCTCTCGGTGATATCAACATGCAAACCACCAGCGGCACTTGTTGCATCGACGAGGACGAGCGCGCCATCACTTCCTGCAGGTCGCAACACTGGGGCAGCTACACCGGTGCTTGTTTCGTTGTGAGTGAGCGCATAAACATCCACGCCCGATTCAACTTTAGCGACCGGGTGGAATCCAGGTTCTGACTTGTTCACTGTTGGCTCAGCAAGGAATGGTGCCTCACTGACTGCGCTAGCGAATTTTGATGAGAACTCACCGAAAACTAAGTGCTGTGATTTTTCTTCGATCAAATTAAATGTTGCGATATCCCAAAATGCAGTTGAGCCACCGTTGCCGAGCACAACTTCATATCCTTCAGGCAGGGAGAAGAGTGAGCGCAATCCTGTGCGAATTTCTTTGACAACGTTCTTTACTGGAGCTTGGCGGTGTGAAGTTCCCAAAATTGCACCAGCGCTACCAGTGAGTGCTGCGAGCGCTTCTGGACGAATCTTTGATGGACCGCAACCAAAGCGACCGTCGCGAGGCTTGAGATTGTCTGGGATGATAATTTCGCCGTGAGATGCCTGAATTGTCATAGGGTAAAGATTACGGGTAGAGGCGACCGATCTCCCAACTGGCCTCATCGTGCGGGTTGCGTATGAAAATTAAGCGGTCATGAAGGCGCGAATAGCGCCCCTGCCAGAATTCGATGGAGGTTGGGCGCACGGCATACCCACCCCAATGTGGGGGTGTTGGAACGCGAGAGCCTTCGGGATATTTGGCTGCAAATTCTTGGTAGGCCGCTTCGAGAACTTCCCGCGACGCTAGCTCTTCGGATTGCGAACTTGCCCAGGCGCCAATCTGACTGCCCCATGGTCGGGATGCAAAGTACTCATCGGTGATCTCTCGAGAAACAGGAGTGGCTACGCCCTTGATTGCTACCTGGCGTTCCATCGCATACCAAGGAAATAGAAGAGCGACATGTGGATTGACTTGGATTTGTCGCCCCTTTGTCGAGTGATAGTTGGTAAAGAAGGTGAGGTTTTCGCCATCAATGTCTTTGAGTAAGACGGTGCGCGAAGCGGGGCGGACATTGCCGGCAAGGTCGCCCTCGATCGTCGAAAGGACCATGGCGTTAGCCTCGACGATGTAGGGGTTGAGGGCAGCTTCGGCTAACCAGCGACTGAACTGCTCAATGGGGTCGCTATGGAGCGCGCTTTCATGCAACCCCGCCTCTCCGTAGGAGCGGCGCATATCTCGGATGTTCTGGGAGGTCGAAGCTGCATCTGTGCTCATAGGTGTATCTAACGTCACTTTTTCTCTGAGCGCTATTTATGAAAAGGGGGTGGAAGGCAAGCGCGCCACCCTACAGAATAGGCACACCAGAAACCGTACTGCGCCCCACCTATGGAGGATTTTCCCGTGAGCGATGATTTCAAGCCAGGCCTAGAAGGCGTTATTGCTTTTGAGTCGACCATTGCCGAGCCGGATAAGGAAGGTAGCGCACTTCGCTATCGCGGCGTAGATATTGAAGACCTCGTAGGTCGTGTGACTTTCGGAAATGTATGGGGACTTCTGGTTGATGATGAATTCAACCCTGGCCTTCCACCTGCAGAGCCATTCCCACTGCCTGTGCACTCAGGTGACGTTCGCGTCGATGTTCAATCCGCGATCGCAATGCTTGCGCCAGCATGGGGCTTTAAGCCACTTCTAGATATTTCAGATGAAGAAGCTCGCTCAAATCTTGCTCGCACTTCTGTCATGGTTCTTTCATATGTAGCTCAAGCAGCTCGTGGAGTTATCGAGCCGCCAGTTCCACAATCAGAGATTGATAAGGCTCATACTGTTGTAGAGCGCATGATGACTCGTTGGCGCGGAGAGCCTGATCCACTTCACGTCCGTGCGATCGATGCTTACTTTGTTTCAGCTGCAGAGCATGGAATGAACGCTTCTACATTTACTGCACGCGTTATCGCATCAACAGGTGCTGATGTCGCTGCATCCCTCTCTGGTGCTATCGGCGCAATGTCTGGCCCACTTCATGGTGGCGCGCCAGCACGCGTACTAAGCATGATTGAAGGCGTAGAGCAGATGGGCGATGCACGTGCATACGTCAAGGGAATTATGGATCGCGGCGAGCGTTTGATGGGCTTTGGTCACCGCGTCTATCGCGCAGAAGATCCACGTGCGCGCACACTTCGCCGCACTGCTAAAGAACTCAACGCACCTCGATACGAAGTTGCGCTCGCTCTTGAGCAGGCAGCACTTGCAGAGTTGCAAGAGCGCCATCCAGAGCGCGTACTCGAAACAAATGTGGAGTTCTGGGCTGCAATCGTTCTTGATTTCGCACAAGTGCCTGCACCACTCTTCACTTCTATGTTTACAGCGGCCCGCACTGCTGGTTGGTCTGCGCATATCTTGGAGCAAAAGCGCACTGGTCGCCTGATCCGTCCTTCGGCTCGCTACATTGGCCCTGGCCCACGTAAGCCACAGGATGTTAAGGGCTGGGACGCAAGCGTTTCAGGTCTACATAATTAATTTCTCATTCCGAAGTTTTGCTTTAGTAATTGCCGACGGAGGAAACTGTGGCCACGCGTTCACTCTTCTGGTTTAGACGTGATCTGCGGTTACAGGACAACCCTGCGCTTCTCGCTGCGTTAGATGCTGGCGAAGATTGCTTAGCGCTCTTCGTGATGGACCTAGATATCGCAGAACGCTCTGGTCCGTATCGTCGTGCCTATCTTGCAGATTCTTTACATGAATTAGATGCTGCGCTCGGCGGCAAGCTCGCAGTCATTAACGGTCGGGCAAGTGAAGTTATCCCCGATGTTATTAGTCGGTATGAGATTACATCTGTGCATGCGGCGCAATCCTTTGCTCCATATGGAGTTGCAGATGAAGCTGCGCTTGCACAGCAGGGCATTGATATCGAATTTACGGGCTCGGGATATGCAGTGGCACCCGGTCGAGTGCGCAAACCAGATGGAACCAACTATCGCGTGTACACGCCTTTCTTTCGTGCGTGGATGACGCATGGCTGGCGAGCACCTGTTGCGGCACCCAAGGCGCCTAAATTTGTAACGCCGAAAGCCAGCGATCGTTCGATTCCTGATTGGCAATCACCTGTGGGTGGTGCCCTTCAGAAAGCAGGAGAAGCCGCTGCGCATACAAGCTTCGAGAGCTTCATCAAAAGCGGTCTTGATTCCTATGATGTAAATCGAAATATTCCGGGCATTGCCGGGACCAGTCGCTTAAGTCCGCATTTGCGTTGGGGCGAGATTCATCCACGCACAATATTGTCCAAACTCAACCAGAGCAGCGCCCATGAGGTATTTCGCAAAGAGATTGCGTGGCGCGAATTTTATGCTGATGTGCTTCATCATTACCCCCACACTGATACTGGGTATTACGCACCACAATATGAAACGATGCGATACGACGAGCCTGGCGCGAAATTCATAGCGTGGAAAGAAGGCAAAACCGGCTATCCAATAGTCGATGCTGCGATGCGCCAACTAGTTGTCGAAGGATGGATGCACAATCGATCTCGAATGATTGTTGCCTCCTTCTTGGTAAAGGATCTGCACGTTGAGTGGCAGCACGGTGCAAGCCATTTCATGAATTATTTGATTGATAACGATGTCGCGTCTAATTCTCATGGCTGGCAATGGACTGCAGGATGTGGAACTGATGCCTCGCCGTACTATCGCGTCTTTAATCCCGTTGAGCAGGGCAAGCGATTTGATCCTGATGGGGATTACATTCGTAAATATGTGCCAGAGCTAGGGCATCTGCCTGGAGCAGATATTCACGAACCATGGACGCTCCTCGATGGATTGAGCCATGGATATTGTGAACGAATCGTTGATCATGCGACCGAGCGCCTGGAATCCCTTGCACGCCTTGAGGAGATCAAGGCCGCCAAAGAACTACCCCCAAACCAGCGCGCTTAGCTTCATACATAGCGCCGTCGGCTCGGCGCATAAGTTCGGGCTGCCCATCATTGATGACACGGCCAATGCTGATATCGACTTTTATCGATGAGCCCGCGATCATAAATGGATAACTCAGCGCTGCGCGTAACGATTGCGCTACCTCGAGACCGTAATACGGTTGACCAAAGACAAGTACTCCAAATTCATCTCCACCTAAGCGTGCAAGAAGTGATTCTTTGGTGAGTACTCGCTCGAATCGGAGCGCAATTGCTTTGAGTAATTGATCGCCGACTCCGTGGCCCAACGTGTCATTAACGTTCTTAAATCCATCTAGGTCCATCAGAAGAAGCGAACCTTCTTGGCTTCCCAACAGCTCTAACTCACTCAAGAATCTGCGCCTATTAGCAAGACCTGTGAGCTCATCTGTGCGAGCTAACTCGCGATCAGCGATTGCCAACCTCGCTCCGCGAAGAGCGAGGGCCATTCGGATGAATGAGAGTGCAATGGTTGCCAGTGCTGGGATCAAAGCGAAGACTGGAATAACGTTGTGTTTGATTGCTGCCACACCCAAAACGACGGAGGTGAAGACCAGCGCGATTGTTGCCGCAAATCCACTCACTCGATCGTTGAGTTCATCTTCGCCACCGCGATGCCAGAGCGCCTCTGCGATGATGATCAGGCCCAATAGCCAGCCATCGTCCATGAGTGAAGCAAATGAATATCCAGAGGTAGCAGATCTCCACAAAAAGATGAGATCTGTTGCAGTGAAAATTGCAATGCCAAGTAGGAGAAGGAGTGATCGAAGTGCTTTGCGTTGCAGGAATACAACCACGATCCCCATCGCTAGTAAGACGATATCTCCGATTGGATACAAGATCGAGAGAAAGACAGTTGAGGCACTGCCAGCAAAATGGAGCATCGCAGTTTTTAGGAAAATAGCTGCAATCATCGATGATGTTCCGCAGATAATGATGATGACATCGAGCAATTCAAGTGAAGCAAATTTCTTTCGTGCCGTGAGGGCTCTGAGAAACCCAAAAAGCACCAATGGGTAGAAGATCGAGTAGGCAATATCGGAGAGATTGGGCCAGAGCAGATAGGTTGAAAATGAGTTCCAGCTAGAGATAGTCGACGCGCAGGACCAGAGAAAAATAGCTAGGGCAATGCTGCTACTCGCTAACCGATCATTAAAGAGCGGGGCTTTTACGGCAATCAGAGCCGCAACGAAGCCGATGAGATTAAAGAGAATTACGTCGCTGATCACAGTCGGGGTAGGAAAAATTAGGCGAATTCCCAGATGGAGAGCGAGAAGACAAAGCGCCAATAAACGAAGCTTGAGGTATCGTGCTTCTGTGCCGATGGCACTAAAAACCATCCGCTTCATTATGTAAGGTTAGTCGCAAGTACTGCTTGTGACCAGACAACGACAACGAGAGAGGCCCAACCATGACCGAGAAGAATATTTCGCGCAGAGGTGCAATCTGTGGAGTTGTTCTAGCTTCATTAGGGCTGGCGATGGATTTCGCTCCCGATGCGGCGCAAGCTGCTGCAGGCATCTCAACTCTCAAGAATGGCAAACTCCAAATTGCTTTGGCACAGAACAAGGTGCTCTCCAAAGTGGGTGGAAGTGTGATCGTTGGATTAAGTGATGGTTCCGAGTTGGCAGTAGTTCGCGTTGCCTCTGGAGTTAATGGCTTCGCCGCTTTGAGTCTGACCTGCCCACACAATGGCGCAACAGTGATGCAACAAGGCAATGACTGGATCTGCCCAGCCCATGGTTCTGAATTTACATTGTCAGGAAAACTACTTCGCGGCCCGGCTAGACAAGCATTGAGTGCTTATCCATTAGCCGCGACCGCGAAGTATCTAACTATTGGTTAAAACTATTGGTTAATAAGTAAAGCTTTATTCTTAAAGACCAGCCTTACATGCCGCAGCAAGTGACTTCGTAGCAGTCGCCAAAGTTGCCTTTGCGATTGCGCTTCCGCCGCCAGGACCTGTCAAGGTCGCGAGCTGGGAGTTCAAGGTTGTGAGATTGGTCTGAGCGTTTGTTACCGAAGTATTCAAAATGTTCTGCTCATGAGTTAAGACCTGGATCAAACCTGAACGCTGTGTGATAGCGGTCTGCCATGCAGTCTTATCTGCCAGCGCAGTTGCGGCTGCATAAGCAGCCTGGTCTGCTGCAAGTTTTGCCTGAAGCGCTGTGATTGCAGCAGCAAGGCCTGTTGCATAAATCTTGGTTTTTGTACTCTGATCAGTGGAGATGAAGTATTGCTTTGCGTTTGCGGCAGCCAGTGAAGTCTGCGCATTTGTTAACTCACTCTGATTTGCTGCAATTGCTGTTTGGAGTTGAGAAAGAACTCCAGCGCTTGTTGTCTTAGCAGTCTGCGCTACTTTGAATGTTGATCCTTGGTTGATGCAGTTAGAGGTCAACCAGACAAGCTTCATGCTTGTTGGGGTTACAGGGTTGGTGCCACATGTATATGTGGTGGCGCCACTCTTGGACTTAGCTCCAGCAACTGAACATGCGGCGCCTTGCTTAACGCTGGCTGCCTGCGCAGGTGCGATGCTGACGATTGCAGTTCCAGAAAGAAGGGCTGCTGCTAGAACAGCGCCGAGCGCCTTCTTGGTTGTGAACTTTATGGACATCGAAATCCTCCTGAGTGATCTTTTTGTAACTAGCTACCAATGGGGCTAATAGTTCAATTCTAGAGCGAGAGGCGTGCGAGTAGGCGTATTTCACAGTTTCAGAGCGGTGAAAATACTGTGAATCCCTGCGAAAAGTGGCTTTTCTAGCGGTATCTATAAGATTGAGCCAATCATCTGGCCAGCGGGTAGGTGACGCAGGTCCCAGTAGCTCAGTGGATAGAGCAACCGCCTCCTAAGCGGTAGGTCGTCGGTTCAACTCCGATCTGGGACACCATTTCAGGAACCCCGCCGTTAACTCAATCTCGTGAGAGAGACCACGACATCTGTTTTTCGACTAGCGCCGCCACTAAAAATTCCTTTGAGCGGGGATACGTCGTGATAGTCGCGACCTTTGGCAACCACAACGTGATCTTCTGCAACGGGCCGACCATTCGTTGGATCAAATGGCAACCATTGTCCAACCCAAGCCTCAACCCACGAATGTGATTCACCGATAACTGTCTCACCGATATTTCCATCACCGGTGTAGAGGTAGCCTGAGATGTACCGAGCAGGTATCCCAGCAGAACGCAGGATTGAAAGCGACACGTGTGAGAAATCCTGACAGACGCCCGCACCCTTATGCCATGCCTCTGATGCAGGAGAGTAGACATGAGTTACACCTGCTGTGTACGTGATTTTCTCGCGCATGATTGAGTTTAAATATGTCACGGCACCCAACGGTGTTTGCTGCTGTCTTAAATCAAACCCTGCCGTAAATTCGTCAACAAGATTTGAATGGTGCAGGTACTCATCGAATTGATCTAAGAAGTGATCGCCCTTGAGACTATCCCAAGAAATTTCTTCCGGTTCTGGCTTTTGTCCGTGGGTTTCAACGATACTGTCGACAACAATCTTGAGAGTCGTGTGAGGCAGCTGAACATCAAAAGCTTTCACCTGAGTCTCAAAGTAATCACTGTACTCAAAGAGTGATGCAGCAGGAGAGACGTTGAATTTGTGCTGAATCAGATATTGACCTTCACCATTCATGGGCGTCATACGCGCCTCATTGAATGAGGCAAGGACTTCAGATTCATATTGGAAACCGGTGGAGTGAACTACGTGTAATCGCCAGGCCATTAATTGCTCCAAACAATAGAGCCGACTGGGCGGAAAAAATTCGCCTTGATTGCGAGCGAGGTTGATTCAACGGCGTGCGGTGTCGCCGTAATAATTCGAACCATCTCATCGGGATCGTCATTAATGAAATGTATCTGACTACCAAGCAGGCCAATTGGGCGAAGCATGGACTCTGATGGCGCACCATTAATTTTCGCAATTTCTTTAAGAGCAGATTCGGCACGTCGACCAGCTTCGGAGAGTGAACGAGGAAATGCAGCATCTTTAATAAGAAAGGCACGAACTCGATCGGCGCTCAGCGGGACACGTGCCCGTAAGAACGTGCTTAATCCACCCACCGCACGCAGAGTTGTAGCAGGGCCTTGTTCGCGCCACTCCTTTTCAATCTCCATTGCCAATAGTCGACTGACTAAGTCCATACGCTCAAGGTTGCGTCCTAGTTCAAAGAAGTGTGACGCCTCATCCGATGGCGCAAGCCATTCATAAATACCATGAGAGACGGCAAGGCGATCGAGGATCTCTTTGAGAGAGCGACCTGGGGATGCAACATCAAAATTTTCGGCAGCAACATTCAGGCGATTGATTGATTCATAAAAATCGGAGGGGAGTGTGTCGCGGATCGATCTGGCGTTGGAGCGCACTCCATGAAGTGCTCCGCGGATAGTCGATGGATTGGATTCATCACCATAAACGACTTCTACCAAAGTCCGAGCATTAAATGAGTTAGTTTCTAGCCCTAATCCATGAGTCAGTAGCGCACAACCACGAGCGATGTGCGAACGTTGATCCTGAATGAGAAGTTGGTGGAACTCAACAAGAAGTCGGCTTAGCCCCTCGGAGCGCTCGAGATATCGTCCAAGCCAGAATGAAGATTCGGCTAAACGACTAAGCATGCTTCACCACCAGAGGCGCATCTAACTGTTGTTGTTGTTGTTGTTCTTCCTGTTGTCGCATGCGACTTGGTGGCAGAACCTCTGGGCCAATTTCTTGCGGAACTATTTCTCGTGTTAGGGGATCGCTCTGTAGGTCTTGTTCTGGAGGATCCACTTCTTCTTTCTCATCGATAGTCTCATCGGCAAGAACCCACGTATCTTTACTTCCGCCGCCTTGACTTGAGTTCACTACGACATTTCCTTCAACCAAAGCAACGCGTGTTAAGCCACCGGGAAGGACCCAGACCTCCTTGCCATCATTGACAGCAAAGGGGCGAAGATCAACATGGCGAGGTGAGAGTGAGCCATCATCTTGAATGGTGGGGATGGTGGAGAGTGCAATCAGTGGCTGGGCAATCCAACCCCGCGGATTAAGGATAATTTCGTCGGCAACGATCGCTAATTGCTCTTTAGTGGCTGTCGGACCGATTGTGATTCCGTATCCACCGGAGCCTGCGACAGGTTTGATGACGAGCTCATCCAGCCGCGAGAGAACATCATGGAGTACATCGTCATTTCGCAAGTCGTAGGTATCAACGTTGGGAAGTATTGCCTTCTCGTTAAGGTAGTACTCAATAAGTTTTGGAACATATGAGTACAAGGCTTTGTCATCGGCAACGCCATTGCCAACTCCATTAGCAATAGAAACGTTGTTTGCACGAGCCGCATTGAGAACTCCAGGAATTCCCAAAAGACTGTCAGGTTTAAAGTGAACGGGATCGAGGAAATCATCATCGATTCGTCGGTAGATAACGTGAATCTCTTCTGAGCCTTGAGTGGTGCGCATAAATACTTTGTTATTTCGACAGTAAAGATCTCTGCCTTCGACAAGTTCGACACCCATCCGTCGCGCAAGGAATGCGTGTTCGAAGTGAGCGGAGTTAAAAACGCCAGGAGTCAGCACAACAATGTTTGGGTGCGAGACACCAGCAGGCGCTGCAGCTATGAGCGCTGCGATAAGACGCTTGGGATATTCATCGACAGATCGAATGGAGTATCCATTGAAGAGTTCGGGCACGACGTGAGCCATGGTGCGTCGGTTTTCCATGACATAGGAGACACCGGAAGGCGAACGCAGGTTATCTTCAAGGACGCGAAGTGTTCCGTGTTGATCGCGAATAAGATCCACACCAGCCACGTGGATGTGAACTCCGTTAGAAGGTTTAATCCCATGTGCTGCGCGATGGTAATGCTCAGAACTTTGAATAAGGGATTGTGGAACTATGTGATCGCGAAATAAATGTTGTTCGCCGTACACGTCATCCAAAAAAGCTTCGAGGGCTGTGATCCTCTGTTTGATGCCGGCTTCCAGATGCTGCCACTCTTGGACTTCGATAATTCGGGGGATTAAATCGACGGGGAGCGGGCGTTCAACTCCTGAGAGCGTGAAGGTGATGCCTTGCATCGATAGATAGAGATCGCGCTGCTTAGCGTGGGAGATAAAGCCGGCGCGGCCGACGGATGCAATGGTTTGCCAGAGGTGGGCCAGTTCGGGGCGAGGGGCACCATCGATGAGGTACTCATCGAGTGGGTTAAGAAATGCTGTCGCCTTCATCGCCCATGTCTATGACCCATTTGTTTCACGCAAGTAAAACGAGGGTCTCACCCATGTAAATGATTGACTCGGGCTCACAACAAAGCAGGTTTTAAAACACGACTGTCCGATCTCCAACGATGAAGATGCGATCTTCAGCGTACAGCTTGACCGCCTTGGACAGGACGCGACGTTCAATATCGCGTCCTAGTGCAACGAGATCTTCGGGGCGAGCGCTATGGGTTACATGCGCTACATCTTGTTCGATGATTGGGCCTTCATCGAGATCGGCTGTGACAAAGTGTGCCGTCGCACCGATGATCTTGACGCCACGTGCGTGGGCCTGGTGATACGGCTTGCTACCTTTAAAGCCGGGCAAGAATGAGTGGTGAATGTTGATGATGCGACCATCGAGTGCGCGGCAAAATTCTGGGGTCAAAATCTGCATGTAGCGAGCCAGTACGACGAAATCGATATCTTCAGCTTCGATCAATTTAAGGATCATCGCTTCAGCAGCTTGCTTATCTGTGCCGAGGTAAATAAATGGCAGACCATGTGATTCGACTAGCTCGCGTAAGTCTTCGTGATTCGACATCACAGCTGGAATTTCGATAGGTAGCTCGCCAAGTTCGTGGAGATACATCAGATCGCGCAAGCAGTGGCTCTCTTTGGTGACGAGTACCAAAGCGCGCTTCTTTACTTGAGTTTCGCGAATATGCAGCGTTGGGTGCAGATGGGCCAAGCCAGTTGAGATAGCCGCGGTGGCCTCAACCAAAGTCTGAGTTGTTTGAAAGCGAGTGCGCATCACGAATAGATCGGTGTCGCTATCGGTGAATTGTTGGTTCTCGATTATGTTGCCGTCGGCAGCGAGTACCGCGCTGGTCATTGAGTGCACAATGCCCGGTTGGTCTTTGCACTGGAGGGTAACTATCAGATCCATTCACCAAGTCTAACTTGCTTGAGCGGGGCTACACTTATTTCATGACTTCACAGGACAAAGATCAAAAACCAATCATCCCTGTGAAGACCAGCGATGAATCAACGCCTGATCCGCGTGATTATGAAGATTCTTACTCTCGGGATGCGCAGATAGCTGCAGATAAGCCACCCCATCACGGGTAGTTATCTCGGATAGAGAGTCGTTACTCAGATCCACCGCTACTTGGGCGGGAATCGGTTTTGTAGAAGCCAGAGCCTTTAAAGACAATCCCCACGTTGGAGTAGACCTTACGGACCTCGCCACCACATTCTGGACAGACCGTGATTGGGGCGTCAGAGAAGGATTGGACCAGTTCAAAGGCGTGGCCACATTTCGCGCAGGCATATTGATAGGTCGGCATGGCCTAAGTGTAAAGAAGTGAGAGGATAGGTTCTAATCGAGCTCTCCATCTGGCTCCATCTGCGCCGAAAGGGTCTACATCTGTGAGCAAACGTCTGGGTACTTCGCCAAAGATCTCCTCGCTTGTAGCCCTGCTGAGTCTTACTGGCCTCTTGGCCCTGGGTTCCCTCGCCCTAGGCGCCGATTCTGCTTTTGCTAATGCGGTCGCTTCTTCATCCCCTGCCGTTGGCGCTGTCCTAGCTACTGCCCCAAATGCGGTCTCGGTGACGGCTACAGGCAGTCTGCTTGATCAGGGCAACACTCTGACAGTGACCGACCCGAATGGCATAGAAGTCGATGATGGTTCCATCACAATCAGTGACACCACAGCAGTTGTCGGACTCAAGCCTCTGACGGCAACCGGTATTTACACCGTCGCGTACACACTTCTTAGTGCGACCGATGCTCCACTCACAGGAACATTCACATTTCTCTTTAATGCTCCGGCCGCAATTTCTTCGCCGAGCGCAACACCAACTTCGACAGTCACAACGCCAACAAAACTTCCGAAGAAAGCCGCTGGCACATCGTCGTCAGCCAATATCTCAATCATTGTTCTTTTTGTGATTGCAACAGGAGTTGCACTCTTTCTTATTTGGTATGCGCGAATGATTTGGAATGAAAGCCGCAGTCAAAAGCGCAGGAAGAAGAAGAGCACGCCACGCACCAAAAAGAGTAGCGAGTAATACCGGTCGCATATGCACTTATTTGTAGCCTCATCGCTCTCATCCCACAACCACGCCCTGACTTCCAATCGCTTGGTCTCATCCTTGATTCCGATTGTGAAAGACCTCAACCTCATCAGTTTTCTGACGGCTATAGGAGTGCTCTATGCGATGGGATTTTTGGTTACAGAAGTTAAGGGTGCACTCACAACAGAATCACTCCGCCTTCGCTCATTAGCTGTACTTGCCACAACTATTTGGACAGTGACGGTTGTTGGTGGCTTTATGCTCGAACTAGCCAATCTGCTTGGCTCCGGATTCTTGGCCGCATTTAGCACTAGTGCCATTCATGATTTCATCACCCAATCGAGTCTTGGTCGTGATTACTTATTCCAAGTAATTGTTGGAGTAGCTGTTCTGATCGGCCTCACGCGTGTGACAAAAGTACGTGGTACGTACTTCGCGCTCGTCCTGACCGTCATTGCCCTCATCGCTCCCGTTTTTCAGAGCCACGCCAGCAATGCTGGTAACCATGGGTTGGCGATCGGATCACTGCTCTTCCATGTGCTCTTTGCATCACTCTGGGTGGGTGGCGTCATCGGGTTAATCGTTGTTGCCCCAGCTACACGTGAACGAGCACTGCCGCGCTTTAGCTCGCTGGCATTGTGGTCTGCGATCGTGGTCGGTATCAGTGGTGTTCTCAATGCATGGACTCGACTTAATTTTGTTGCTGGTTGGCAGACCCTTTATGGGCTCCTTGTAATTCTCAAAATAGTTCTCTTTGTAGCGCTTGTCCTCATCGGTGCAAAGCATCGCTCATATATTGCATCAACCATGAGCGGATCACGGCAAGTGCTCCGGCTGCTCATCAACGAATCAGTCGTCATGATCGCTGCTGTTGCACTAGGAGGCTGGCTAAGCAGTATCGCACCTCCGACTTCGCCAAGCGCCCTAAAACTTGAAGGCAATCCGGCTATCGCAATTACTGGAATCGCAATGCCACCAGCGCCTAATCTCACGCGCATATTTACAGCATGGTCACCTGACGGAACAGTGATTGGGTTCCTGTTAATTATTACCGCGCTTTATATTAAAGGCGTCAGAGTCTTGAGCAAGCGAGGGGATAAGTGGCCGGTTGGTCGCACGGTCTCATTTGCACTGGCCGTTGCGGCAGTGGATTTCGCAACGAGTGGTGGCCTTGGGGTCTATGCCCACTTTGCCTTCTCTGATCACATGATCGCCCACATGGTGTTGGGAATGATTGCTCCTATCGGCTTTGTGCTCAGCGCACCGATTACTTTGGCTCTACGCACTTTGCCTCAGGGTCGCACTCCCGATGAGCGCGGAATTCGCGGCACCCTCATTGCACTAATTCACTCTCGCTACTCGATGGTGATCACCAATCCCATAATCGCGCTCGCGCTCTTTGATGGCTCACTCTTTGTTCTCTATATGACGCCGCTCTTTGGAAAGTTGATGCAGAGCCATAGTGGGCATCTCTTTATGGATCTCCACTTCTTGCTCGCTGGTTATCTCTTCTTCTACGTCATTGTCGGAGTGGACCCCAACCCGAAGAAGATTCCCCATATTGTGCGGATCATCATGCTCTTTGCAGCAATGGCGATCCATGCCTTCTTCTCTGTAGCCCTGTTGTCTTCGTCAACGTTGATAGATGGCGGCTACTTCGCTTCGCTCAATCGGCCATGGGCCACCAATTTGCTGGCAGACCAGCACTCGGGTGGAGCGATTGGTTGGGCCATGGGTGAGATTCCAATTTTGATAGCGCTTATCGCCACCTTCATTCAATGGGTTCGAGATGATTCCCGTGAGGCTAAGAGAAGCGACCGAGCGGCAGATCGTGCCGAAGCAATGGGTGTAGATGATGAGTTGGCTAAGTACAACAAGTACTTAGCATCACTCAATGCTCGGGATAAAAACGAGTTATAAGAGTTGGGGTCGCAGCGGCGTTGAGCTTCTGATCATGCTCTTGCCTCGGAAGTAATTCACTCGAGAGCTCGCCGGCATGGATTAAACCGATCTTCCAAGCGCTTAATCGTGCTAGGGCGCGATCGTAGGAGCCGCCACCTTGCCCCATTCGGGTTCCACTGCGATCTACTCGAAGAGATGGAACGATCACGCAATCAATCTGACTCTCATGAGCCATAGCGTCGCCAATTGGCTCAAGAACCTTCCCATTTTTTCGAAGCCTGTGTGTCGAACCAGACCACTGGACCCACTCAAGATCCTTATCTGGAAGCATGCGTGGCAGAACTAAAACTTTTCCGGCCGCGAGAAGCTCCTCATTGAGATCATCTGTCCGAGGCTCGTATTCGTATGCGATGTATGTTGCAATCATCTGGGCACTCTGAAATTCGCTGGTTTGTGCGACGTGCAACCAGGATTCTTCTGTAAAGCGCAGTGCGCGGTCAGCTCGGAACTCCTTGCGGAGTTTATTTTTTGCGTCCGACTGGTTGCTCACATCGTTAGCCTAATTTATGAGGAGCGATTAATGCGAGCTATTACTAGGCATGCCAAGTAGTGTTCAACTATGAATGTGGAAGTTGTTGCACCCCAAGCAAGCGGCAATGCCGCATCTGTTTCTGCTATTTCGGTCTCAGCCTTGGCAAAAGCACTCCTTGAGATTGCTCGCCCACTAGAAGCCTTCGATATGCCACTTCTCGACGCACACGGTGCGACCTTGGCCGAGGATATTTTTGCCGGCGAACGATTGGTACTTCGCAAGGGATCTCGTATTCGTTCCACCCAGATTGGATTAGCAGCATCGATCGGTCTTTCTCGTCTGCCAACCCAGCCGCACCCACGAGTCGTGGTGATCTCAGCTGGAGATGATCTAGTTGAGCCCGGTCATCCGTTGGTAAGCGATGAGGAAGAGTTTGAGACTAATTCTTGGCTGCTGACTACAGCGGTCAAAGAAGCTGGCGCGGTGGGTTATCGAGTTCACACAATTCCCGAAAATCATGCCCAGCTCAAAGCGATCATTGAAGACCAGCTAGTGCGGGCCGACTTGATGGTTATTAGCGGTGAAAGTCACGATGGCTCTGTCGAGTTAATCGAAGCCGTTCTGCGCGAGATGGGGAGCATTACCAGCGTTATTCCATCACTTGAGGGCAGCTCGCGCCATAACTTCGGCACGATTGGTGAGGATAAGGTCCCAGTTCTCACGCTTCCTGGAGATACCGTTTCTGCCTTCCTTTCATGCGAACTCTTTATTCGCCCCATGATTAGGCGCATGTTGGGAGCCTCCAGCATCTATCGCCCCACCATCAAGGCGAGGATTACTTCCAATGTGGAATCTCCGATCGGGGAGACTTCCCTCATCAGGGCCACGTTATCGGATGCTAATGAAAATGGCGCTCGCACAGTCACGCCGCTCTCGCATCAAGGGGAGATCTTTACCCTCTCTGATGCACATGCACTCATTGCACTTCCAGCAGATTCACCCGGAGCCCTCGTAGGCGAAGCGGTTGATGTGCTTGTGTTGGATCGAATCAGTTAGCGCAGCCACACGATGCGCGAAGGCTGGCCTATAAAGATCACGGATCGTGAAATAACGCTTCGACCTTTGCGCTACCGCGATAAAGCGCGATGGGATCGAGTTCGAGCAGCCAACGCACAGTGGCTCGCACCGTGGGAAGCGACTAGACCACCTATAGATCCCGACCAACTCCTCCCAACTTTTTACGGAATGGTGAGCCATCTCAACCGCCAAGCGCGCCAAGGTCGAGGGCTCGCTTTCGGAATTTGGATCCAGGTTGATGGAGTGGATTACTTAGCTGGCCAAATCACTTTGGGTGGAATCGTGATGGGCGCTTACCGTGGTGCGCATATCGGTTATTGGATCGATCAACGATTTGCGAGTAAGGGATATGTCACCCGAGCAGTCCGCGCGCTAACAGAGTTCGCTTTCACGGATCTGAAATTACATCGAATCGAAATCAATCTTCGTCCAGAGAATGCTGCATCGGCTCGAGTCGCCCAGAAAAGTGGATATGTTTTTGAGGGAGTGCGTCCTCGCTTTTTACATATCGCAGGAGAATGGCGCGACCACCTGACGTACGTCGCAGAAAACCCTAATCTTTAAGTTGAGAGTTCGCTAGGCTCAAAATGCGCTCAAATCCACCGATTTAACCCATATCTGACCTACAGTTTCATTCCATGGCCTCGGGTTTGATTTATCTCATCATCCTCATGATGTGGGGTGCCTACTTTGTTCCTCGCTGGATGTCACAACATGACACTACGTCGGGTCGAGCAACTGCGCGTTACAAGAGTGCAATGAAAGTAGTTGCATCAACTCCAAATATTCCAGAAGCAATTGATCCAGATAAAAAACTTCGAGAACTGCGCAAGCGCCAAACAATTACAACGTCACTTCTGCTTCTCACTTTTACTGTTGCAATCAGTGCGCTTGCCGGAATTCTTCCACTTGTGATCACTCTCGTTCCACTTACTGCGACAGCAATTTATTTTGTACATATTCGCCGGCAAGTAGTTGCTGCACAATTAAAGAAGCGTCGCCTCAAGGCGCTGGCACAAATTAGCGCAGCAGAAGTTAAGCGCGATCCTTCAGCTCGTATCTCGCTCTCACCACGCGGTTATGTTGCAGGTACGCAATCAACAGATCATTGGATTCCACTATCAGAGCGCGTAGAGTCTCAATCCATCACAATCATTCCGCGTGAAGATTCATTTGCACCAATTACAGCTGCAACCTGGTCACCAGTAGCAGTGCCACGACCTACATACACAACTGCTCCGAAAGCAATTCACTCCCAACGCACAATTGACCTCACAGTGCCTGGTGCATGGAGCGCAGAACAAGAGCGTATTGCAGCTCTTGAAACTCAATCACGTGATGAGATCTTTGATCAGGAGTTAGCCGAGCAAGCAGCGGTAATTCGCGATCAAGCCGCCAACCAATAACTGGAATAAATAGTCTGTGGTTTAAATCCAGGATGGAAACCACATCATGGATGACCAGTGAGAGTATGAAGTAATTCCTCCGGTAAAGAGCGGGAAAAAGTACAAGAAATTAACTGCGATAGCACCTATAAACAGCCACGAAGCGACTCTCCGTCTCCTTGAGCTATAGCCAAATCTGTCAGGCTCTAAGAATTTAGAGAGTGCATAAACAATGATGAGAACGATAAATGGTTCAAAAGCAATGACATAAAAAGTAAAGACTGTGCGCTTTTGCCATTGAAACCAAGGCAGATATCCAGCAGCGAGCGAGAGCAGCAACAGCCCACTCTGCCACTCACGTCGCGCAATCCAGTATCCAAAGGTAATCGCGATTGCGATAACGCCGGACCACCAGAGCAGTGGCGTGCCTAGTGCCAGCACTTCCTGCGAACACTTTGTGGCACCACATGTTGATGGCTCTTGGTAAAAGAACGCAGTGGGGCGACCCATGATCAGCCAACTCCATGGATTAGCAGAGTAGGTGTGGGGAGTAGTCAGATGCGTATGGAAATTAAGAATCTCACCTTGGTAGTGCCACCACGACTTTAGAATATTTTTGCTCCAGCTCCGATCCCAACCGTTGGAGTTAGCAAACCATCCAATCCATGAAACTACATAAACTGAGATTGGGAGAATAATATATTGTGAGAGTCGCAGCAGTAGTTTCTCTTTGATAGTCTGCTTTGCTGGTTTGTCTACTTCCATCGCTCGATTGGTGCGGTAATCGACGTAGAGTGTGAAAAGTAAGTAGGCAAGAAGATAATAAACACCGCTCCACTTTGTGGCAGCTGCTAGACCTAAACTCCCTCCGGCGTACCAATGCGATGATCGCAGCAAGAAGAAGAATCCGAGCAAGGTGAAGAACATGAGAAAAATATCGAGTAGTGCAGTGCGCGACATAACTAAGTGGATGCCATCACTGAGTGTGAGAATTCCGGCAGCCAGACTTAAGAAGTAATTATTGAATAATCGCTTGGCCACATAAAAAATTAGAACGACTGATGCGCTACCCACTAGTGCAGCACTGATTCGCCAGCCAAACTCGTGATATCCAAAGAGCTTGATTCCAGCGGCAATCATCCACTTGCCAATGGGGGGATGAACAATGAATTGTGCGGCGCCGGTCTTTGGGTCTAGCTCGACTCCATGGTGGAGCAAGGAGTTGGCATTCTGCGCGTAATAGACCTCATCAAAGACAAAGCCCTTGGGGTACTGCAGGTGCCAGACGCGAAAAATCAGTGCGATGAGGCCCAGGGTTGCGGCGCTAAGCCGATCGCGGAGCAGTGTGCTGATCTGGGCTGTCACGGGTAAAGCGTAAAGCCTGCGAGAATAAGGCGGTGTTGATACTGGCTTGCGCCCCTCTCGGTAATCCCGGCGATGCGACCGATCGCCTCAAGAGAGCGCTGGTCGATGCCAAATATATTGCTGCAGAAGATTCCAGAAAGCTCTCCCGCCTTGCCCATGATCTGGGCGTGGTCTACACGGCCAAGGTGATCTCATATTTCGAGGGCAACGAGGTGGCGCGCCTAGAGCAGCTGACCGAGATATTGCTCTCTGGTGATGATCTGTTAGTCATTACCGATGCTGGAGCCCCAGGAGTCAGCGACCCCGGTTACCGCCTGATTCGAGCCGCGCTGGCCAATTCGATTGATATCGCAGTTCTGCCCGGTCCAAGCGCTGTGACAACTGCCCTTCTGCTCTCTGGGCTACCTAGTGATCGATTCTGCTTTGAGGGATTCCCACCACGAACTGGCGGTGCACGAAAGAGCTGGTTTGAAGAACTAGCTCAAGAATCACGCACAATGATTTTCTTCGAGGCGCCTCATCGACTTAAAGAATCACTCCTTGATGCAGCCGAAGTATTTGGAGCAGATCGACCCGCTGCGATTTGTCGCGAAATGACAAAGACCTACGAAGAGACAGTGCGTGGAACTCTCGCCGAACTATTGGCGTGGAGTGAAAGCAAAGAAATATTGGGCGAAATTACATTGGTCATCGGCGGATTTGATCGAAGCTCCCATACGTACTCGCAGGAAGATTTGGTTGGGTTGGTAGCCGCGCGTGAAAGCGCTGGCGAGGCTCGAAAAGATGCAATTGCGTCGATCGCCAAAGAGTTAAACCTGCCTAAGCGCCAAGTCTTTGACGCGGTCGTTGCCCTCAAGAATCGGTAGGATTTAGGTATGAGCGCTAAGACTTTCTACTTAACGACGCCGATTTACTATGTAAATGATGCGCCACATATCGGCCATGCCTACACAACTGTCGCTGGAGATGTGCTGACTCGTTGGCACCGTCAGCGCGGTGAGAACGTCTGGTTCCTTACCGGCACAGATGAGCATGGCGAGAAGGTCCTCAACACCGCTACAGCGAACGGTGTCTCGCCTCAGAACTGGTGCGACAACTTAGTCGAGAACAAGTGGAAGCCAGTTTGGAAAGCTCTCAATATTGCCAACGATGATTTCATTCGCACCACCGAACCTCGCCATATGGAGCGAGTGCAACGTTTTATGCAGCAACTCAAAGACGCAGGCCATGTCTATGCAGGCAAATTTGAAGGCCCTTATTGCGTTGGCTGCGAAGAGTTCAAACTCCCTGGAGACCTGGTTGAAGGAAATTGCAAAGTCCATGGCAAGCCATGTGCGATGCTCTCTGAAGATAACTGGTTCTTTAAGCTCTCGGCATTTGTTCCTGCACTTCTTGAGCACTACAAGAAGAACCCTGAGGCCTGCCAACCTGAGAGCGCTCGCAATGAAGTAGTTGCCTTCCTTGAAAGCGGGGTGCGCGATCTCTCGATCTCTCGCTCATCATTTGATTGGGGCATTCCAGTTCCGTGGGATACCGATCAAGTAATTTATGTCTGGTTTGATGCTTTGCTCAATTACGCAACGGCAATTGGTCTGGGCGATGATCCGGATTCGCAAGGCGGCAAAAAGTTTGCGCAGACCTGGCCAGCAGATGTACACCTAGTCGGTAAAGATATTTTGCGATTCCACGCGGTGATCTGGCCTGCGATGTTGATGGCAGCAGGGCTTCCTGTGCCAGGAAAAGTATTTGCGCACGGTTGGTTGCTTGTTGGTGGCGAGAAGATGAGCAAATCCAAGCTCACCGGTATTGCGCCGGAGACAATCACCGATCACTTTGGAGTAGATGCGTTCCGTTATTACTTCTTGCGCGCAATTCCATTTGGCAGTGATGGCTCTTTCTCTTGGGAAGATATGGGCGCCCGTTACACCTCAGAGCTCGCTAATGACTTTGGCAACCTAGCTTCGCGCTTGATCGCAATGATCGAAAAATATTGTGAAGGCGTAATTCCTGCTGTTGCACGCGATGAAAACTTGGCCACTATGTTGGAATCAACTGTGTCGAGTGCGGATTCGATGATGTGCACCCTTGATTTCCAGGGTGGAATCGCAGCAATCATGGATTTCTGCAAGCGAGTCAATGGCTATGTCACAGAACAAGAGCCATGGGCGATGGCTAAAGATCCTGCCAACAAGGCTGCGCTCGAAGCTGTTTTGTACAACACGGCAGAAGCTATCCGAGCACTTGCAGTACTTCTTCATCCAGTAATGCCACAGACGACACAGTTCTTGTGGGAGTCACTCGGTGCACAAGCAACACTCGGTGATATTTCTACACAACATATTTCAGCGGTGAGTGCGTGGGGTCAACTTCCTTCCGGTTCTCGAGTCACTAAGGGTGCGGTCCTCTTCCCACGTTTGGAAGAGAAGCCAGAATAAATGTCCATCAATCCTGAGACAGTAAGCAGGCATGGACTCAAAGAAGAACGAGTTCAGGCGCCTCTGCCAGAGCCACTTTCTCGTCCGTGTATTGATGTGCATGCGCACATGGAGCTGATCGCGATGAGCGAGCCCGATGCTCCTGAAGTTTTGGCAATCTTGGATCAGGCTAAAAGCGTTGGTATCGATCGAGTAGTGCAAGTCGGATATTCAGCAGAGCAATCGGCTTGGGGAGTGCGCTGCGCTGAGAGTTTTCCAGGCCGCGTCCTTGCTGCTGTAGCACTTCATCCCAATGAAGCGCCGGTTGTTGCAGACCTAGAAGCAGAGCTCGCAATTATTGAAGAGCTTGCCAAGCATCCACGCGTGCGTGCAATTGGTGAGACCGGTCTTGATTTCTTTCGTACCGAACCCGATCTACGCGATAAGCAGCTGTATTCTTTTAAGCGACATATTGCACTAGCCAAATCAGTTAACAAGGCGCTGGTTATCCACGATCGGGATTCTCACCGAGAAGTTCTAGACACCTTGCTTGAGGTGGGCGCTCCTAATACCGTTATTTTTCACTGCTATTCGGGTGATGCCGAGATGGCTCGCGAATGTGTTGCGGCTGGGTACATCCTCTCGTTCTCCGGAACGGTCACATTTAAAAATGCACCAGCGCTCCGTGAGGCGGTCGGGCTAGTTCCCATCGAGCAACTGTTGATCGAAACTGATTCGCCTTTTCTTGCCCCAATGCCACATCGTGGTTCACTCAATACTCCAGCACAAGTTGCCAATGTGATCCGCTTTGTTGCAGATGTACGTGGCGAGAGTGTGGATTACCTCTGCGATAAAGTCACAGAAAACGCGCTTCGCTTATTTGGAAGTTTTGATTAATGTCCACACTCTTGGGCGCAGCCCAGATTCGTGAGATAGCAGCTCGCATTGGAGTTACTCCAACAAAGAAACTTGGACAAAATTTCGTTGTCGATGCCAACACTTGTCGTCGCATCGTAAAGATTGCTGACGTAGGTAGCGATGATGTCGCCCTAGAGATTGGCCCTGGGCTTGGTTCACTTACTCTGGCGATGCTCGAGATTGCCCAGCACGTAGTAGCTGTAGAGATTGATTCACGATTGGCGCAGGAGCTTGCGAATACTGTCGTAACAAATGGATTTGATTCCTCCGCGCTCACCGTCGTCAATGAAGATGCGATGAATACGAAGTCATTGCCGATTGATCCCACTGTTTTGGTTGCAAACCTGCCCTACAACATCTCCGTTCCGGTCCTTCTCCATTTCATGGAGAAGTTCCCAACACTTCGTTCTGGTGTGGTGATGGTGCAGAGCGAAGTCGCAGATCGCTTAGTTGCCAAACCCGGCACCAAGAATTATGGCTCTCCGTCAGTAAAGGCGACATGGTGGGCCGATATGAGTCCCGCAGGTGGAGTCGGGCGTTCGATTTTCTGGCCTGTTCCAAATGTAGATTCTTCTTTGGTGAAATTTGTCAGGCATGCACCGGCGGGCGATGAGGCCACTCGCATACGCGTATTCGAAGTGATTGACGCTGCTTTTGCGCAACGTCGCAAGATGTTACGAAGCGCCCTGAGCGAACTCTTTTCACAGCGCGGCCTCAAGGCCGAGGAGTGCATTGCTCGTGCAGGCATTGATCCCACCGCGCGCGGTGAGGTGCTCGTGTTGAGCGAATTTATGCAGATTGCGAATACGCTGACTCCATGAGGCGCAACGGCGTAGTTGTGAGAGTACCGGCCAAGGTCAACCTGCAATTATCGGTTGGACCTTTGCAAGCCGACGGATTTCACGAGGTGACCACCGTATTTCAAGCCCTCGCGCTCTACGACGATGTCACGGTTAAATATGCAGAGCCTGGTTCCGGAATCACACTTACGCTTTCGGGTTCGACTACTAAAGGCGTTCCTACCGATTCAACCAACTTGGCTTATCGCGCTGCGCAATTGATGATCGATCGATACACATGATCTTGACTCAGATATCGCTATTCATATCAAAAAAGAGATTCCTGTCGCTGGCGGAATGGCGGGGGGTAGCGCCGATGCCGCGGCGGGCATCGTGGCTATCGATGCGCTCTTTGATCTAGGACTCTCTCGCGACACCATGGAAAAACTTGGTTCGCAATTAGGAAGTGATGTTCCGTTTTCCATCACTGGTGGAATTTCCATAGGCCGAGGTCGTGGAGATGAGATCACACCTGTACTTGCCCGCGGAAGTTATTTCTGGGTACTAGCAATGTCATCCCAAGGTCTCTCAACCCAAGCGGTGTATGAAGAGTGCGATCGATTGCGCACCGGTTTAGATATTGCTCGGCCGCTCGTCAATGACGCGATGCTTCAGGCGCTTCGTGCCGGAGATGCAGTTGCACTCGGAAAGTCGCTGACGAACGACCTTCAGGCAGCTGCCTGTTCGCTACGCCCGGCGCTTCGACTAGTCTTAGATGTCGGCCATGATTACGGCGCTCTTGGAAGCATTGTCTCTGGATCTGGTCCGACAGTGGCATTTTTGGTTGAGGATGAAGAGAAAGCCCTAGATTTGACGGTGGCTTTGAGTGCCAGCGGGGTTGTGGCAGGAATCGCTCGAGCTATTGGACCTACTCACGGAGCGCGAGTTGTAGAAACCCTCTGACTTAGTGGACAATTCAGGTTCCGCCATTGTGTAGTGGCTAGCACATGGGCCTTTGAAGCCCAGGGTCCAGGATCGATACCTGGTGGCGGAGCCAAGCTCGCTAAAACTAAGCAAGACCGCCCAAGTATCACCGCAACACCGGATTGTTAGGGGGAGAGAGTGCCTTCTCTAGATCTGGCTGTTGTACTCGCGGCTGGCGAGGGAACTCGCATGAAATCCACTACACCCAAAGTTCTGCATCAGATTGCTGGGCGTTCAATTTTGACTCACGTTCTCTCGGCTGTTGAGCCACTTGGCGCAGTCGACCTGCGAGTAGTTGTGGGCTCCTCTCGGGAGGCGGTCGAAGCTCATTTGGCGCAGATCGCTCCTAGCGTGACTATCGTCTTTCAGGCCGAGCGCAACGGAACAGGTCATGCGACTCAATTAGCTCTCGAGGGTGCTCCAGCCACTGGTTCTGTGATGATCTTGGCTGGCGATACACCTCTGCTTCGTAGCGGCACACTCCAAGAATTTATCGATGCCCACCACAAGTACGAATCTGCAGCATCTGTGCTGACATCAGTTGTACCTGATCCATTTGGATACGGCCGAATTGTTCGCGGCGACGGCGGTGAGTTGGTTGGGATCGTCGAAGAACGTGATGCAACTGAAGAACAACGTGAGATTGATGAGATCAACACCGGTGTCTACATCTTTGACATCGCTGCGCTCCGCGCTGGAGTTGCAAAACTTAAGAGCGCTAATGCGCAAGGCGAGCTTTATCTCACAGATGTTATTGCTCTGATTAAAGAAGATGGCAAGAACGTGGTCGCGATTTTATCCAACGACTACACCGAGACTCTTGGGATTAACGATCGCTCGCAGCTCGCTGAATGTGGAGCGATCATGCGCGATCGCATTAACGATGATTTCATGCGCGCAGGTGTGACGATCATCGATCCAGCAACAACATGGATTGATGCCACCGTAGTTATTGAAAACGATGTAACCATTCATCCAGGTACGACGCTGACGGGTGTAAGCACAATTGCACGAGGCGCGGTTATTGGTCCGCGCACGACTCTTAACAACGTTGTCGTTGCAGAGCGCGCTACTGTCCTTGAGTCTTATGTCAGCGAAGCCACGATTGGCGCAGCGGCAACTGTCGGACCCTTTTCATTTATTCGCCCAGGCACGGTACTTGCAGCCAACACCAAAGTTGGGGCATATGTAGAGGTCAAGAACTCCACGGTCGGCGAAGGCTCCAAAGTCCCACATCTTTCATACGTAGGAGACGCCACAATCGGTACCGGCAGCAATATTGGCGCTGCAACCATCTTTGTGAATTATGACGGGGTCGAAAAACACGCGACCACAGTGGGCAACGATGTGCGCATCGGCAGCGACACCATGTTGGTAGCCCCGGTTTCCATCGGAGACGGTGCCTACACGGCAGCCGGCTCAGTGATTACCGAAGACGTGCCAGCCGGCTCGATCGGAGTAGCTAGGGCAAAACAGAGAAATGTCTTAGGGTGGGTACTGCGAAAGCGGTCTGGAACTAAATCGGCTGAGTCGGCTAAAAAAGCTGGCGCTACAGATGGGAATAACCAATGAGCGAACTTCGTCTAAGTTCAGAAAAGCGCCTGCGCATTTTTACAGGTCGTGGTTATCCTGAGTTGGCAGAAGATGTTGCCGCAGAACTTGGCATTCCGATCACTCCAACATCTGCATATGACTTTGCTAATGGTGAAATTTTTGTTCGATTCGAAGAATCAGTTCGCGGCAGCGATGCCTTTGTTATTCAAAGCCACGCAGCTCCAGTGAATAAGCAGATCATGGAACAGCTGATCATGGTCGATGCACTCAAGCGCGCATCTGCAAAGAGAATTACAGTCGTTGCGCCGTTCTACGGTTATGCCCGTCAGGACAAGAAGCATCGCGGACGTGAGCCAATCTCAGCTCGCCTCATGGCAGATCTCTTCAAGACCGCTGGCGCCGATCGTTTGATGGTTGTCGATCTTCACACTTCACAGATCCAGGGCTTCTTTGATGGTCCAGTCGATCATCTCTTCGCACTCCCACTTCTCACCAATTACGTAGGCAGCAAGGTCGATCGCTCTCGCCTGACAATCGTTTCTCCGGATTCTGGTCGCGTGCGTGTAGCCGAGCGCTGGTCAGATATGTTGGGTGGAGTTCCTATCGCATTCATTCACAAGACTCGCGATCCTCGTATCCCTAACGAATCGGTCACTGGCCGCGTTGTGGGAGATGTAAAGGGTCAGACTTGCGTGGTTATCGATGACATGATCGATACCGCTGGCACGATCACCAAAGCTGTCGACGCTCTCTTCGAAGAGGGTGCGAACGAGGTAATTGTCGCTGCCACCCATGCTGTCCTCTCAGGCCCCGCCGTGGAGCGCCTCAAGGCCTCTCGTGTCTCAGAGGTCGTCGTTACTAACACGCTGCCAATCCCAGATGAGGCCAAGTTTGACCGCCTCACAGTGCTCTCCATCGCTCCGCTCTTGGGCCGTGCGATCCGCGAGGTCTTCGAGGATGGCTCCGTAACCAGCCTTTTTGACGGTCATAGTTAAAGCCCGCTAACCTAGCGTCTTCGTTCCGGCGAGGGATAGGAATATCCGTAATCGACGGTGTCTCCCTTGGAACGTGTTGTGTCCGTTCAATTTAAGGGAGTTCCACATGGCTGAGATTTCAATCAATGGCGCAAAGCGCACTTCATTCGGTAAGGGCGCATCACGTCGTGATCGTCGTGCTGGTCTAGTTCCTGGCGTTATCTACGGCCACGGTGCAGAGCCACAACACATCTCACTTCCAGCTCGCGAGCTAGCAATTGCCCTTAAGCAATCAAACGTCCTTCTCGATGTTGTTGTCGATGGAAAGACCGAGCTCACGCTTCCTAAGTCAGTTGTGAAGAACCCACTTACACAGATCCTTGAGCACATCGACCTCGTGATCGTTCGTCGCGGTGAGCGCGTTACGGTTGAAATTCCTGTTCACACAACAGGTGAGCACGATCGCGATGGAATCCTTGAGCACAACAACAACCAGATCGAAGTTGAAGTTGAGGCAACCTCAATTCCTTCATTCGTTACTCTCGATCTCACAGGTTTGGCTGCAGGACATAGCAAGTATGCAAAGGATGTTGTCTTGCCTGCGGGTGCAAAGCTCATCTCTGATCCTGATCTCATCGTTGTTCACCTCTCTGAAAAGGGCGGAGCAACAGCAGAAGAGACCGCTGCAGCTGCAGCCACAGAAGCTGCCAATTAATTTCGCAGCTTAATAAAGAAGTAGATTTACTATGGCTGATCGCTGGGTAGTTTTCGGACTCGGAAATCCCGGCGATCAATATGCCAAGACTCGCCACAACATTGGTCAGATGGTTATTGACTACATGGCGAGCGGTTCAAAATTTTCAGCACACAAATCACGCACCGAGATCGCAGATATCCGCGTTAATGGCGCTGGCGTAACGGTAGCTAAATCAAAGCTCTACATGAATGAATCAGGTGGCCCTGCAAAGGCCTTGGCTGATTTCTACAAAGTCTCAGCGGCCAATCTCATTGTGATTCATGACGAACTCGACATTGCCTTTAACACCATTCGCATCAAAAAAGGTGGCGGGGACAATGGTCACAATGGCCTTAAAGACATCACTAAACATTTCGGTGGCCCTGATTACTTCCGTATCCGCATGGGAATTGGTCGCCCAGCAGGACCTCAAGATCCTGCAGATTATGTACTCAAGCCATTTTCGAGCACCGAAAAGAAAGAGCTCGATGATTTCGTTGCTCGCGGTGCGCTAGCGGTAGAACGGTTGATCGAAAAAGGCCTTGAAATCGCACAGCAAGATTTCAATCAGTAAAGGCGGTACTAGAAATCAATAGCCACCCACCCAGAAAACTCGTAGGGATCAAACCAACTGATGAAGAGATCCGTGAGTTGCTCCAGCGCTCCAAAAATGTTGCTGTTGTAGGCGCCAGTGACAATCCAGAGCGACCTGTCTACGGTGTGAGCGAATGGTTATTGGATAAAACCGACTACAACGTCTTCTTTGTTAACCCACGATTGCAGACTCTCTTTGGTTACCCCGTATATCCCACCCTCATGGATGTTCCCGAGTGGATCGACATTGTCGATGTCTTTCGCAAATCCGATGATGTTCCGTCGGTTTTGGAAGAATCAATAACTGCTCGGGCCAAATCTATCTGGATGCAATTGGGCATCAGCGATGGCGCATCAGTTATGCGCGGAAATAAAGCGGGGCTTGATATGGTTGAAAACCGATGCATCAAAATTGAATACGAGCGCTTACTTCTTCTCTAAAACGAGTGAGACGGAGTTGATGCACCAACGCTCATCTGTAGGCACGTCATAACCTTCACCCTTAAATACGTGACCTAGATGTGAGCCACACTTGGCACAGAGCACTTCTGTGCGAACTCGTGGTGCGAGCGAGCGATCCTCTTTAAGAACCACAGCATCATCCGCGCTTGGTGCATAAAATGATGGCCAACCGCATCCTGAATGAAACTTCGTTTCGCTTTTAAAGAGTTCATTTCCACATGCCTTGCAACGATAGCTACCGACTGTGTCTGTATCGGTGTATTCACCGGTAAATGGGCGCTCTGTTGCAGCATGGCGCAACACCTCGTAGGAAAGCGGATCCAACTTTGCTTTCAGGGCCTCTTCATCGATCTGTACCGGAAATTGCTCGTTACTCATGAGCACAAGATTACCCAAAGAGCGCAAATACCCAACCATTAGTAGACTACTGCGATGAAGAAAAAAGCCAACACAGCGGTAGATATCCACCCACTTATTTCCGAGCGTTGGAGTCCTCGCTCTTTTGATGCAACTGCAGAGCTCGGCGTCCCTGACCTGACTGGAATCATGGAGGCAGCTCGCTGGGCTCCTTCTTCTATGAATTCTCAACCATGGCGCTTTGTTATCGCCCGCCGCGGTGACGCTCACTTCGCGACATTGATCGACTCGATGTCTGGCTTCAATAAGGTTTGGGCTCCAAAAGCTTCAGCCCTCATCATGGTTCTCGCCGATACAACCGATCAGTCTGGCGAGCCACGCCTTGGCGCGCTTTACGACGCAGGGCTGGCAGCCTCACTCCTCACTGTCGAAGCTCATCACCGTGGACTCGTTGTTCACCAAATCGGTGGCTTTGAGCATGCGCAAGCGGTTGCTGCATTTAACCTTCCTGCCAACCTGACCCCGATCGTTATCTTGGCTGTTGGGAAGCAAGCTCCTGCGGACGCACTCGGAGAGGCAACTCTTGTCGAGCGTGAGATTGCAGACCGAGTTCGCAAACCTCTCGATGAACTTATTGTTGGCGGATCGCTATAGTCGATCTATGAAACGTAATAAAGGCCTTGTAGCAGTAATTGCTGCAGGGCTTTTATTTTGGACCACGCCAGCGATGGCGATGGGTTCTGGCAATCCCTATGAAGATGCCCAGGTTGGTTTGGATTATGTCGTGTACCAGCCATATGTCACTGCCGGTTTAGGGCTTGCTCATTTTGGTATGACTCCCTGCAAGAACAACCATGATGAGCAGATAGCTGCGCGATATGGCAGCAGTAAAAGAGGGTTTGTCCTCGTTGAGAATTCGAACATCTGGCGCTGTTTGGCTGCCCCCACAAACATTCAAGGCGGTGTGCGAACCACTCTCACCAAATCATCGGCAGATATGCTCACAGGGACCACTATTTCGATTATCTCAATCGGTTTAACAACGCGTGAGATTACAAGCATTGTGGCCAACTTGAAGCCACGTTACATAGCAAACCACCTCAGCAAATAAAGGCGTTAATTAGTTTTAGTGCAGAATGTTTACAGCACGTGCAATTACTAGACCAACAGTCACAAGTGAAGTGGCGCTCTGAATCATCATCAGAAACTTGGCCCAACGACTAAGCGGTAGTACATCTGTTGGGCTAAATGCACTGGCATTAGTGAACGATGTGTAGAGATAGTCAAAGAATCCTGGGTGCCAATGATCTGGCGCGTACTCCGTAGATGTCATTTGTGGGAAGAGAAAATCTGGATATGGAATGAGTGCCTCTGCGCGCGCACCAGGGCCGCCACGATCAAACTCCCAGTACCAGAGGCTAAAGACCACAATATTTGTGAGCCAGATTGATCCACCAAATGCCAAAAGGTTGGTTGGGCTTTTTACGGTCGAGTGAATAATTCCATCAACGAGGCGAATTGCTGATGCAACGTTGCTGATTGTCATTACTCCGGCAAGCGTTACTCCAAGCCACCAACTTGATTTGTGGTGTTGATTGATTCGGCCAGGTCTAATCGAAAAGAGCGCCAACATGAGTGCTGCTTCGACACCACAAATGTAGGGCTGAATCTGAAGTGACATTGAAGCCGGCAGCAAATACTGCAGAACGATGACTACTGAGACAACGAATGAAACCGGCCAGCGATGTTCACCGATATGGGGCTTATGCCAATGTGGAGTACTCACTTAAGTCCCTTCCCTGCTTGAGGCATCTGCCAGCGATTGAGAACTGCCAACGTTGTTGCCTGGACTGTCGCTTGGCCCGCTGCGCCATACATTGTGTCTACGCATGAAGGACTTAGATTGCAGGACCATGTGGTGAGACCTGCATTAAATACTGCAGAACCTGAAGGCGTTGTGTACCAAGAAGTTTGACCGACTGGTTGGAATCCCAACACTGCATCGTTCTTCGCATCGCGCCAATGTAAATTACCGGAGAAGATCACATGGACATTAGTAGGGCTTGCGACGTTATTTTTCACCATCTCGGCTTCAGTATCACTCGATATCTGATCGATCACAGAGTTGGCGGGAATCTTGAGCCACTGCGGGATCGAGATGGCTTTAAGATCACCGTATGCATGCACTGCATCTGTGATTTCTCCCGTAATCAAATTAGGGGGAGTGTTTAGACGATTATTTCCAAATTCGATTGTGATGTCCGAAAGGTTGGTGTCGGGATCTTCGGTAGAACTGCGATACATCACGAGATGGCGATTAGGGCCACTCGGAGATGGTTCTAATCGGGTCTGCCAGAAGGCGGTGTTGCCACCGAACACAGCGATGTTGATTCCTTGATTGCGAGCTGCAATAAAGGATTGGAAGATGCGATGAGTGAAATACTCAGCGTGACCACCGATGATTACGCCGTTGTAATGCGTGAGCAGTGAAGGCGATTGATCAATATCTAGATCGCTTACTTCATCGATATTTATTCCATTTTTCTCAGCAAATTGAATAAATGGAATCGCGTCACGCTGGACTGAATAAGCACCGCTGCCAACTAGTGGTCGATCAAAAGATGCAACGCGACTACGTTCATCCGAATCAGCCTGACCATCTGCGCCAAGTCCCTGATAGGCAGAGCGGCCGCCGAAGCTGTTGTACATCTGCCAGGTGAATGTTGATTGCATCATCACGAGCTTGGATGAACCGAGCGGGCTGCGAACAATAAGTGGAGCAGCATTCTCGATGACACCGAATGGTGAGAGCGACATGATGAGGTAAAAACCTGGAGTCCAGTTCTTCCCAACGGTAAATGTCAGATTCGTTGGCCATTCTGCTTCGGTGTAACGAGTGGCAGTGTGCGAAGTGGTAACGCCAAGCTTCTTCACATTGATCGGACCAGAGCGCCAAACTTCGCGCGCACCAGAGCCGGCGTAATAACCAATACGCCAAGCAGCGAAATAACGTGGACCGACTGGAATCGGATTTTTCTGCGACTCATATAAAGAGGCGTGAATGGCAACTTTGGCACCGCACGAGACCGAGGTTTTGTTCAGCCAGAGGGCGCTGCCGGCTGCATTAGAGAGCTCTAGGTTGCTCCAGTCTGCTGCTGTCATAGCTACGCCAGGCTGAAGATTCTCTTGAGCAACCCAATCTGGAGCCAAGGTTGGGCAGGTGCTCGCCGGCAGGGTCGCAAGATCGGCCGGCAGCGTGGTCGATAGCGAGTTGGCATAGCTTTCCATCGGGCGATAGGGAATATCGGCGTGAGTTTTGAGAGCAGGGAAGGCTGCCGGAATTTGGCTTCGCTTAACCACCAGGTAGGAGCCACCAGCGCCCAGAATGAGGGCAGCGATTGCGACAGCGCTAATAATCGCCGTTAGGCGTGTCTTTTGAGGGCCCCATGTTAATTTCATTGGTCGGGATTCTACCTGTAGCCTTGACCTCTGCCCTGTTCGAGCAATCGACTCAGGTCAGTGAAGTAGGCCCCCATAGCTCAGTCGGTAGAGTGTTTCCATGGTAAGGAAAAGGTCATCGGTTCGATTCCGATTGGGGGCTCGAACACCACCCTTGGCGGGGTAGCTCAGCTGGTAGAGCATGCGGCTCATAATCGCAGTGTCGTCGGTTCAAGTCCGATCTCCGCTACGTGTCGGACTCAATTCGGAGCAATCTGGAACAGTCCGAAATAGCTCGCTCAGGCGGGATTTTTCGTGAGAAGAAGCCCGATTTAGCCAAATGCCCGCTATGAAGTAATGTTTGACCCTCAGTTACCACAAAGGAGCACGACCATGGCAAGTAAGAGCGCGGATGTCCGCCCAAAGATCACTATGGCCTGTGTCGACTGCAAAGAGCGTAACTACATCACCAAGAAGAATCGCCGCAACGATCCAGACCGCATGGAACTAAAGAAGTTCTGCCCACGTTGCAAGAGCTCAACAGTTCACCGCGAAACTCGCTAACTCATGCTTAACCCCGACCTCGTCGGGCGTACCGTTCCTGGTACGACTAGCACCACCATTTCACAAGAATCTATCGATGCTTTTACGCGCTCACTTGGCGAAACAAATACCGAGGTGGCGCCGCCTACATATGCAATAACCATCACTCTTGAACAATCCCAATCTCTGCTCCAGTCATCGGGGCTTGATTGGAGTCGCGTTGTTCATGGCGATCAACGCTTTGTCATTCACCAGCCACTCGTAGCGGGCGATGTTGTTCGCTGTGATTCAACTATTGAGAGCGCTCGCGTTGTTGCCGGAAACGAAATCGTCACAGTCCGCGCTGATCTCCTTAAAGAGTCGGAATGCGTCGTCTCAACCTGGTCTACATTGGTATTTCGCGCATGAGTACTTTCGCAGTTGGCCAAGAGCTAACCCCAACAACTTTCGTTATCAACCGCGCCAAGCTCGTTGACTATGCCAATGCCAGTGGCGATCAGAATCCCATCCATCAGAGCGAAGTGTTCGCGCGCTCTGTTGGTCTAGAAAACGTTATAGCCCACGGTATGTACACAATGGGACTGGCCGGCCAATACGTGAGTGCAATTGCTGGCAATAGCTCGCGCGTAAAAGAGCTATCTGCGCGATTTACAAAACCTGTCGTAGTGCCCGCCGACACCGATGTAGAACTCATCGTGAGCACTACTGTCATCGAAGTGAATCCCGATAGCGCTCGCCTAGAAATTACTGCCACGTGTAATGGCGTAAAAGTATTAGGCATGGCTAAAGCCCTAATCTCACTTTAAGATTTCAGATATGACGCAGTTATCTGATCTCACCACACTGCATGTGGGCGGAGCTGCGCAACGCATCATCTATGCCACCACAGAAGACGAGCTCATTGGCGCAGTTCGTGAATGCGACGAAACAGGTACTCCACTTCTTCTCCTTGGCGGGGGGTCGAATGTACTTGTGGGGGATCAAGGTTTTGCCGGCACTGTCGTAGTTGTGCAGACCCAAGGTAATTCATACGAAATCGATGCCTGCAGCGGTGGAATGCTCCAAGTTGCAGCCGGTGTTAACTGGGATGAATTTGTCGTATTCACTCTAGAGAATAATTTAGCTAACCTCGAATCTCTCAGTGGAATTCCCGGAACTATTGGCGCAGCTCCTATTCAAAATATTGGTGCCTATGGACACGAGGTAGGCGAAGTTATTGCACGCGTTCGTGCATACGATCGCCTCAAGAAAGAAGTGCATACATTCACTGCAAGTGAGTGCGGCTTTGAGTATCGATCATCTCTATTTAAGAACGAGCCAGAGCGTTATGTAATTTTAGATGTTACATTTCAATTGCGTCGCGGCGAGCTTTCGCTACCTGTGCTCTATAAAGAACTCGCTGATGCGCTTGGTGTAGAAGTTGGCGCGAGAGTCCCCACTCAACAGTTGCGCGAAAAGGTATTAGAGATTCGAGGAAACAAAGGCATGCTTTATTCGAGCGCTGATCAGAACTGGTCTGCTGGATCTTTCTTCACTAATCCGATTGTCAGTGCACAGGTTGCTACATCACTTCCGAGCGATGCGCCTCGATTTGCCCAACCAGATGGCCGCGTAAAACTCTCTGCTGCTTGGCTGATGCAGAACGCGGGCATTACAAAGGGAATGAACCACGGCGGTGCAAAAATTTCAGATAAGCATGTTCTGGCGCTAACTAACTCCGGCGATGCAACCGCACAAGAGCTCATTGAGCTGGCACGACTTGCGCACGAAAAAGTAAAAGCGCACTTCGGAATCGATCTGACCCCAGAAGTGCGCCTGATTAACGCTGCTTTATAAGTACTTTACTTAGCTTCACCTAATAGCTTTTGAACGCGAGTGATTCCTTCGACGATATCGCTATCGCTGAGTGCATAAGAAAAGCGCAAGTAACCAGATGGACCAAATGCTTCACCTGGAACTGCCGCTACTTCTGCTTCATCCAAAATAAGTGCAGCAAGCTCTGCCGATGTCTGTGGACGCTTGCCGCGAATCTCTTTGCCGAGCAAGCCTTTGACTGATGGATAAACGTAGAAAGCACCTGTTGGAGTTGGGCAGACGACGCCTGGGATTTCGTTGAGCATTCCCACGATTAATTTGCGACGGCGATCAAATGCAACACCCATCTCGTGGACAGCTGTTAGGTCGCCAGAAAGGGCTGCAATGGCTGCGCGCTGAGAAACGTTAGATACGTTGGATGAAAGATGTGATTGCAGGTTGGTTGCTGCCTTAATTACATCCTTAGGTCCGATCATCCAACCTACGCGCCATCCGGTCATTGCATATGTCTTAGCAACACCGTTAAGAATGATGGTCTGGTCGGCAAGCTCTGGAACAACGACAGGCAAGCTTGGCGCAGTAGCTCCGTCGTAGAGCAGGTGCTCATAAATCTCGTCGGTGATTACCCAGATGCCATGCTCCAGCGCCCACTCACCAATTGCTTTGACCTGCTCACGTGAATAGACAGAGCCAGTTGGGTTTGAAGGAGAGCAGAAGAGCAGTGCCTTGGTGTGAGGTGTACGAGCTGCCTCTAGCTGCTCGACAGAGACCAAGTAGTTCTGAGTTTCATCTGCAAATACTTCGACTGCGACGCCGCCAGCGAGCTTGATGCATTCTGGATATGTGGTCCAGTAAGGCGCAGGAAGAATTACTTCATCACCAGGATTGATGATGGTTGCAAAAGATTGATACACCGCTTGCTTGCCACCGTTGGTGACAAGAACCTGATCAGCAGTAATGAGATAGCCAGAATCGCGCAGTGTCTTTGCAACGATCGCATCGCGTAGTTCGGGAAGTCCTGGGGTTGGGGTGTAGCGATGGTTCGCAGGGTTCTTGGCAGCCTCGACCGCAGCAGCCACGATGTAGTCAGGGGTAGGGAAGTCAGGCTCGCCAGCACCGAAGCCGATTACTGGCTTTCCAGCAGCCTTGAGGGCTTTCGCCTTGGCGTCTACAGCCAGGGTGGCTGATTCAGCGATCGCGGCGATACGGGTAGAAACTCGGTTTTTTGGGCTGCTCATGAGAGGAAGTATGCCAAATATTCGCCTGCGGCGAGCAGGGCTCGATCAGCTCTTCTCGCTGGGCGCAGGGTCGGGAATCTGGTTTGGTTCATCTTGATCTGACCCCTAGACTTGCCGGTCTGGCGCTTGCAAAAGGTCATGATGACCCCTGTCTTCTTGAGGTCTTCATCATCTCTTATTTGCGTCCGAAGGGCAGTAGCTCAACTGGCCAGAGTTCCGGTCTCCAAAACCGGCGGTTGGGGGTTCAAGTCCCTCCTGCCCTGCTCTGAATGAACGTGCACTTAACAGAAGTAAACAAGAAAAGAGGTAGTACATCGTGAGTGATGTAACTGACGAGAAGCACAGCACCGAAGAAGCTAAAGGCATCTTTGGTCGCATCGGGCTTTTCTATCGCCAAGTCCTTGCCGAACTACGCAAGGTTGTCTGGCCTACCCGCAAGCAGCTCACGACCTACACAGCGGTTGTACTCGTCTTCGTAGGTTTCATCATTGCAGTTGTTTCTATTCTCGACACGGCTCTCACCAAGCTTGTCTTCTGGATCTTTGGATAGGACGCCGTTATGTCAGTAGAGAACCCATTTTTTGAGGAGAGCGTTGCTCCAGTAGCAACAGAAACTCCAGTTGATGCATTCGAAGCTGCGCTCGCAGCTGAAGCAACAGAATCTCCAGCACAGGTCAACGACGATGTCGTTGTAGCCGAAGAAGCACCAGCAGCAGTTGCTGATGTATTCGGTGATGCGACAGCAACAGATGCTGCGATCTCTGAAGAGAGTTCACTTGAGGATTCTGAAGAAGTTATCGATGAGAGTGATGAGAAGGCAGAGTTCCGTCGCGCACTTCGCAACGCACCTGGCGACTGGTATGTCGTTCACTCATATGCTGGTTACGAGAAGAAGGTCAAGGGCAACTTGGCGAACCGCGTAGCAGCGCTCAATATGGAAGATTACATCTTCCAGGTAGAAGTACCTGAAGAAGAAGTTACCGAAATCAAAAACGGTCAACGCAAGAATGTTAAGCGCAACATATTTCCTGGCTACGTCTTGGTCCGCATGGATCTCACAGATGAGTCATGGTCATGTATCCGCAACACTCCTGGCGTCACAGGTTTCGTAGGCAACGCGCATCATCCATCCCCTCTCACACTTGCAGAGGTTGAGAACATCTTGGCTCCGCGACCTGCAAAGGCCGGCAGCAAGGTTGATATCAAGGTTGTTGATTTCGCAGTTGGAGAATCAATTACCGTCATGGATGGTCCATTTGCAACGCTTCCAGCAACGATCTCAGAGATCATGCCAGAGCAAGCAAAGCTCAAGGTTCTTGTTTCTATCTTCGGTCGCGAGACCCCAGTAGAACTTGGCTTCAACCAAGTCCAGAAGCTCTAAGAGCCCTTAAGAAAATAATTTTTCTACAGAAAAAACGAGAGAGAGAAAAGAAAAAATGGCACCAAAGAAGAAGGTAACTGCACTTATCAAGTTGCAGATCCAGGCAGGCGCTGCCACACCAGCTCCACCAGTGGGTCCAGCCCTTGGTCAGCACGGTGTAAACATCATGGACTTCGTTAAGGCGTACAACGCTGAGACAGAGTCACAAAAGGGTCAGATCATCCCTGTAGAAATCACTGTCTACGAGGATCGTTCTTTCACATTCATCACCAAGACACCTCCAGCATCACGTTTGATCCTGAAGGCAGCTGGCGTTGAAAAGGGTTCACCAGTTCCACACAAGACCAAGGTTGCAAACATAACCCAGTCACAAGTTGAAGAGATAGCAAAGCTCAAGATGGCTGATCTCAACGCAAATGACTTGGCTGCTGCTAGCTTGATCATCGCTGGTACTGCTCGCTCAATGGGAATCACAGTTTCCTAATCACCACAAAAATAAAAATTTAAAGATGGAAAGTGGGAGGAGCTCGCTGCTCCGTTAAACCACAACTCCACTTAACTAAACAGTTGAAAGACTGAAAAAGGAGAAGAAATGAAGCGCAGTAAGAAATATGTAGAGGCAGCAGCAAAGGTCGATGCCAAGGCTGTTTACTCACCTCTTGCAGCTGTGAAGCTTGCAAAGGAAACAACTGTCACTAAGTACGATTCATCAGTCGAGGTAGCTCTCGTCCTCGGCGTGGATCCAAAGAAGGCAGATCAGGCAATTCGCTCCACTGTTATTTTGCCTCACGGAACAGGTAAGACTGCTCGCGTGTTGGTATTTGCAGGCGGAGAGCGCGCTGAAGAAGCTCGCGCAGCTGGTGCCGATATCGTCGGTGCTGATGAATTGATCGAAGAAGTGTCTAAGGGCCGTTTGGACTACGACGCTGTTGTGTCTACTCCAGAGCTCATGGGTAAGGTCGGTCGCCTCGGAAAGGTTCTTGGACCTCGCGGTTTGATGCCTAACCCAAAGACAGGCACAGTGACACTCGATGTCGCTAAGGCTGTTAACGACATTAAGGGCGGAAAGATTGAGTTCCGCGTTGATAAGAACTCAAACCTCCACTTCCTTATCGGCAAGGCTTCATTCACAGCTGAGCAATTGGCTGAGAACTACGCAGCTGCTATCGAAGAAGTTATGCGTGCCAAGCCAAGCTCTTCCAAGGGCCGTTACCTCAAGAAGGCTTTCATCTCGACAACAATGGGCCCTGGAATCGCAGTGGACACCACAGTTGCTCGCGAGGGCGGACCTTCAATTCAGTAGTAGTACCAGTCCTAAAACTAGTTGTAAGCCGTAATTAACGCTGAACTACCAGTAAGTCACGGGGTAGGACGTTTTGACCTATGAGGTCAGGTGTCCTACCCTTTGTCTATCACCAAAGACTGCAGGTCTTTTCTGGTGACCTTAATGGGTCGCTAGGAGTTAATTCTCGAAAGAGAGCCCGCATAGGTACACACGAAAACCTCGTGCGCACTTATGCGCCGGGGATTTTTTATTTTCTGAAGCAATTCAGTTCTTAAAAGTCCAAGGCGTGGTGAAGAGTAGAAAGGGAGCTAATGGCTCGTTCTGATAAAGAAGCAGCTGTTGCTGAGCTAACGGAAGATTTCCGTACCGCCAGCGCAACTGTTCTCACTGAGTACCGCGGACTTACCGTGGCTCAGATGAAACAACTTCGCCGTTCACTTGGTTCAGATACCAAGTATTCAGTCGTGAAGAACACCCTTACCAAGATCGCTGCAAAGGGAGCTGGCGTAGATCTTTCTGATGATCTACTTGTCGGTCCTTCTGCAATCGCGTTTGTTAAGGGCGATGCAATCGATGCAGCAAAGAGCCTTAAGAACTTCCAGAAGGAGAACCCGGCACTTGTTATCAAGGGCGGAATCTTCGATGGCAAGGCTGTAACAACTGCAGAGATCATGCAGCTTGCTGATCTTGAATCTCGTGAGGTTCTATTGGCAAAGCTCGCTGGCGCAATGAAGGGCACAATGGCCAAGGCCGCTCGCACCTTCGACGCCTTGCGTATCAAGTTGGAAGCGGGATCGCCTGCTGAAGCATCTTCTGATGTTGCAGCTCCAAGCGAAGCTCCTGCTGCTGACGTAGTCGCTGAGGCACCTGCAGCTGATGCAGTTGTTGAAGCTCCTGTTGTTGATGAAGCAACTCCTGTTGTTGAGGCTGAGGCACCTGTTGCTGAAGCAACCGAAACCCCAGCTGAATAAAAGAAAAGGACCAAATAAAAATGGCTAAATTGTCACAAGAAGATTTGTTAGCTCAATTCAAGGAACTCACACTCGTTGAGCTCTCTGAGTTCGTCAAGGCTTTCGAAACTGAATTCGATGTAACTGCTGCAGCTCCTGTAGCTGTTGCTGCTGCTGGCGGAGCTGCTGCTGGCGGAGCTGCTGAAGCTCAAGATGAGTTCACACTCATCCTTGAAGATGCAGGTTCACAGAAGATTGCAGTGATCAAGGAAGTTCGCGGAATCAATTCAAGCCTCGGCTTGAAGGAAGCGAAGGACCTCGTAGATGCAACTCCTGCAACCCTCATCGAAAAGGGTTCAAAGGAAGCTGTAGACAAGGCAAAGGCTGCTCTCGAAGCTGCTGGCGCAAAGGTCACAATCAAGTAGTTTTACCTGGAAAAGCCGGCCCCCGAGTGCGGAGGCCGGCTTTTCTCGCTTATAGCACCAAATCACCCTCAATTGGACAGAAACGCACAGGGTTGGGTACCCTGACCCTTCGATCTTTCACAAGATTTACCTAAGACTGTTCAACCTTCAAGGTTAGGCATATAGCGGCCGCGACCTTTTAGTAGACCTGCACGCAAGACCCACGCATCTGGAGGAACCTTGGCCGCGAAGTCAAAATCACATGCCCCTGCACGAGTCTCATTTGCAAAGATCCGCGAACCCCTCGAAGTCCCAAATCTCCTCTCACTACAGCTAGACAGTGTTGATTGGTTGCTTGGTAATGACTTGTGGCGCGCTCGCCTGGAAGTTGCAGAAAAGTCCGGCCGCGGTGAAGTCCCTAAGCAATCTGGTCTAGAAGAAATCTTCGAAGAGATCTCTCCAATCGAAGACTTCCAGGGAAAGATGAGCCTTTCTTTCCGCGATCACCGCTTCGAGCCTCCGAAGGCAACAATCGCAGAGTGCAAAGACCGCGATATGACCTACAGCGCTCCACTCTTCGTCACAGCAGAATTCACAAATAACGAGACTGGCGAAATCAAGTCTCAGACCGTATTCATGGGCGATTTCCCATTGATGACACCTCGCGGAACATTCGTTATCAACGGAACAGAGCGCGTAGTTGTTTCACAGATCGTTCGTTCTCCTGGCGTTTATTTCGAACGCACAATCGAGAAGGCATCTGACAAGGACATCTTGACTGCAAAGATCATCCCAAGCCGAGGTGCTTGGTTGGAATTTGAAGTTGATAAGAAGGATCTTGTTGGCGTCCGTATCGACCGCAAGCGTAAGCAATCTGTCACCATCTTCCTGAAGGCACTTGGCTGGACAGAAGAGCAGATCCTTGAGCAATTCGGTGAGTTTGAATCAATCCGCGCGACTCTTGAAAAAGATAACGTCAAGACTCAAGATGAAGCGCTCCTTGATATCTACCGCAAGCTTCGTCCAGGTGAGCCACCAACGAAGGAAGCAGCTCAGAACCTCATTGAGAATCTTTACTTCAACCCTAAGCGTTATGACCTTGCAAAGGTTGGCCGTTTTAAGGTCAACAAAAAGCTCGGTCTAGAATTAGAGCTATCAAAGGGTCTTCTTAACATTGAAGATATCGTCGCAACCATCAAGTACCTCGTCTCGCTCCATGCGGGTGAAGCTCTTATGGAATACGGCAAGCAGGTCCGTGTTGAGACAGACGATATCGATCACTTCGGTAACCGTCGTCTACGTACCGTCGGTGAATTGATCCAGAACCAAGTTCGTACTGGTCTTTCACGTATGGAGCGCGTAGTTCGTGAGCGCATGACAACACAAGATGTAGAAGCAATTACTCCTCAGACATTGATCAACATCCGTCCGGTTGTTGCATCAATCAAGGAGTTCTTCGGAACATCTCAACTCTCACAGTTCATGGATCAGACCAACCCACTTTCTGGCATGACTCACAAGCGTCGTCTTTCAGCGCTTGGACCCGGCGGTCTCTCTCGTGAGCGCGCTGGCTTCGAAGTTCGTGACGTGCACCCATCGCACTACGGACGTATGTGCCCAATTGAAACTCCTGAAGGTCCAAACATTGGTTTGATCGGATCTCTCGCTACCTATGCTCGCGTAACTCCATTCGGATTTATCGAGACTCCTTATCGCAAGGTCGCTAAGGGCAAGGTCACAGATCAGATCGACTACCTCACAGCTGATGAAGAAGATGAGCACATCATTGCTCAGGCCAACGCGCCACTTACTTCTGATAGCCACTTCGCTGAAGAGCGCGTACTCGTACGTCGCCGCGGCGGAGAAGTTGAATACATCCTTGCTGATGAAGTTGATTACATGGATGTTTCTCCACGCCAGATGGTTTCTGTTGCAACAGCAATGATTCCATTCTTGGAGCACGATGATGCTAACCGCGCCCTCATGGGATCAAACATGATGCGTCAGGCAGTTCCACTACTTCGCGCAGAGGCACCATTCGTTGGTACCGGCATGGAGTTCCGTGCAGCTGTTGATGCGGGCGATGTAACACTTGCGCGCAAGCCTGGTGTTGTCACCGATGTTCAATCTGATGAAGTCACCGTAATGAACGATGACGGAACAACAGAGCATTACTTCTTCGAGAAGTTCGTTCGCTCAAACCAAGGCACCAGCCGCAACCAGAAAGTGGTTGTTTCTCAAGGTGACAAGGTCGATGTTGGACAAGTTATTGCAGACGGCCCAAGCACCGATAAGGGTGAGATGGCTCTTGGTAAGAACTTGCTCGTGGCATTTATGTCATGGGAAGGTCACAACTACGAAGATGCGATCATCCTTTCCCAGCGTCTTGTGCAAGATGACGTTCTTACTTCGATTCACATCGAGGAGTACGAAGTCGATGCACGCGATACCAAGCTTGGACCCGAGGAGATCACTCGCGACATCCCTAACGTTTCAGAAGAAGTTCTCGCCGATCTTGATGATCGCGGAATCATTCGCGTAGGCGCCGATGTTGTCCCAGGCGATATCTTGGTTGGAAAGGTAACTCCTAAGGGAGAAACCGAACTCACACCAGAAGAGCGCTTGCTCCGTGCAATCTTCGGTGAGAAGGCTCGCGAAGTTCGCGATACCTCACTCAAAGTTCCACACGGTGAATCAGGCAAGGTCATCGGAGTCTCTATTGCTGACTCAGAAGATTACGAGCTACCAGCTGGCGTGAACCAAGTTGTTCGCGTTTATGTTGCGCAAAAGCGCAAGATCCAAGATGGTGACAAGCTTGCTGGCCGCCATGGTAACAAGGGTGTTATCTCAAAGATTCTTCCTCAAGAAGATATGCCATTCCTTGAAGATGGAACTCCAGTCGACATCATCTTGAACCCACTTGGTGTTCCAGGTCGTATGAACGTCGGCCAGGTTCTTGAAGTTCACCTCGGCTGGGCTGCAAAGGCCGGTTGGAAACTTGAGGGTGATGAAGATTGGCAGAAGGATCTGCGCGCACACGGCTATGCCGATGTCGCTCCAGGATCCAAGGTAGCTACACCAGTATTCGATGGTGCGAAGGAAGACGAACTCATTGGTCTCCTCGGATCAACACATAAGACCGCAGATGGATTGACCTTGGTCGGCCCAGAAGGAAAGGCTCGTCTATTCGACGGCCGTACTGGAGAGCCTTACAAGCAACCAATCACAGTTGGATACATGTACATCTTGAAGCTCCACCACTTGGTAGACGACAAGATTCACGCACGTTCAACAGGTCCTTACTCAATGATTACTCAACAACCATTGGGCGGTAAGGCTCAATTCGGTGGTCAGCGCTTTGGTGAGATGGAAGTTTGGGCACTTGAAGCTTATGGAGCTGCTTACACACTCCAAGAGTTGCTCACCATCAAATCTGATGACGTGCTTGGTCGCGTAAAGGTTTACGAAGCGATCGTGAAGGGCGAGAACATTCCTGAGCCAGGTATCCCTGAGTCATTCAAGGTACTTGTTAAGGAAATGCAATCTCTCTGCTTGAACGTTGAAGTCCTTAATAATCAAGGTATCGCCATCGAAATGCGCGACACCGATGAAGAAGTGTTCCGTACCGCCGAAGAGCTAGGTATCAACTTGTCACGAGTTGAGCCAAGCAGCGTAGAAGAAGTGTGAGGATAAAGAAACATGTTAGATGTTAATTTCTTCGATGAACTGCGTATTGGTCTAGCGTCAACGGACAATATTCGCGAGTGGTCTTTTGGTGAGGTTAAGAAGCCAGAGACAATCAACTACCGCACACTTAAGCCAGAGAAGGACGGACTCTTCGATGAGAAGATCTTCGGACCTACTCGTGACTGGGAATGTTATTGCGGTAAATACAAGCGCGTTCGATTCAAGGGCATCATCTGTGAGCGTTGCGGCGTAGAAGTAACACGCGCAAAGGTTCGCCGTGAGCGCATGGGTCACATCGAGCTTGCTGCTCCAGTAACTCACATCTGGTACTTCAAGGGCGTTCCAAGCCGCTTGGGTTACCTCCTTGATCTTGCACCAAAGGATCTAGAAAAGGTGATCTACTTCGCTGCTTACATGATCACATCTGTTGATGCTGAAGCTCGTGCAGAAGATCTACCAACACTTGAGAAGAAGCTCCATGCTGATATCAAGAAGATCGAAACTCGTCGCGACAGCGACCTCGATACCCGTCAGAAGAAGCTCGAAGCTGATCTAGCTGAGCTCGAAGCTGCAGGCGAGAAGGCCGATGTAAAGCGCAAGGTTCGCGAGTCTGCAGAGCGTGAGCTCAAGGCAGTTCGTGATCGTGCACAGCGCGAACTCGATAGCTTGGATGCAGTCTGGTCACGCTTCAAGAACCTTAAGGTTCAAGATCTCGAAGGTGATGAAGGCCTGTATCGCAATCTTCGCGATCGCTATGGCATCTACTTCGAAGGTTCAATGGGAGCAGCTGCAATCAAGGCACGTCTTGAGACATTCGACCTTCAGTCTGAGTACGAGAAGCTCACAGAGCTATCTCAAACAGGTAAGGGTCAGAAGAAGACTCGTGCGATCAAGCGCCTCAAGGTTGTTTCTTCATTCTTGAACACAAAGAACAAGCCAGCATCAATGGTCTTGGATTGCGTTCCAGTTATTCCACCAGATCTTCGCCCAATGGTTCAGTTGGACGGCGGACGTTTTGCGACATCAGATCTCAACGATCTCTATCGCCGCGTCATCAACCGTAACAACCGCCTCAAGCGTCTTGCTGATCTAGGTGCTCCAGAGATCATCGTGAATAACGAAAAGCGCATGCTGCAAGAAGCAGTAGATGCACTCTTCGATAACGGTCGTCGTGGTCGTCCAGTAACAGGTCCAGGAAACCGTCCGCTGAAGTCACTTTCAGACATGCTCAAGGGCAAGCAGGGTCGTTTCCGTCAGAACCTTCTCGGTAAGCGCGTTGACTACTCTGGTCGTTCAGTAATTGTTGTAGGACCACAGCTCAAGCTTCACCAATGCGGTCTTCCAAAGCAGATGGCTCTTGAGCTCTTCAAGCCATTTGTCATGAAGCGCTTGGTTGATCTCAACCACGCACAGAACATCAAGTCTGCAAAGCGTATGGTCGAGCGTGCTCGTCCAGTCGTGTGGGATGTTCTTGAAGAAGTAATTGCTGAGCATCCGGTTCTTCTTAACCGTGCTCCTACTCTTCACCGCCTTGGTATCCAAGCATTCGAACCACAACTGGTCGAAGGTAAGGCAATCCAGATTCACCCACTCGTATGTACAGCGTTTAACGCCGACTTCGATGGTGACCAGATGGCTGTCCACCTTCCACTCTCTGCAGAAGCACAAGCAGAAGCTCGCGTACTTATGTTGTCGAGCAACAACATCTTGTCTCCTGCATCAGGTCGCCCAATCACATCTCCTACTCAGGACATGGTGCTTGGTCTCTACTTCTTGACTTCACTCCGTGAGAAGCAACTTGGAGAAGGCCGTTCATTCTCAAGCATCGCTGAAGGCCTTATGGCCTTTGATCAAGACTCTGTATCGCTACAAGCCAAGATCAAGATTCGCCTTATCGAGAACGGTGTTCCTGTTGTTAAGGAGACCACTCTCGGTCGCGTGATCTTCAACGAAGTGCTTCCAGCAGACTTCCCATTCGTTGACTACGACGTCACCAAGAAGCTTCTTGGTCTCATCGTCGACAACTTGGCTGAGGGATATCCAAAGGTCACTGTTGCAGTTACTTTGGATGAACTGAAGTCACTCGGCTTCTATTGGGCAACACGTGCTGGTGTAACAATCGGCATTGAAGATGTTGTTACCCCAAGCCGCAAGCGCGAAATTCTTGAAGGCTACGAAGTAAAGGCTGACAAGGTTCAATCCCAATATGAGAAGGGTCTGATCACCGATGACGAGCGTCGTCAGGAATTGATCGAGATCTGGACCAACGCGACTGCAGAAGTTGCAGATGCGATGGAGAAGAACTTTACCGCTAACCCAAGCAACCCTGTATGGATGATGGTTTACTCCGGTGCTCGTGGAAACATGATGCAGATCCGTCAGATCGCTGGTATGCGTGGACTTGTAGCTAACCCAAAGGGTGAAATTATTCCTCGCCCGATTAAGTCCAACTTCCGTGAGGGCCTCTCAGTACTTGAGTACTTCATCTCTACACACGGTGCCCGTAAAGGTCTTGCAGATACTGCGCTTCGTACCGCTGACTCGGGTTACTTGACCCGTCGTCTCTGCGACGTTGCACAAGATGTGATCATCCGTGAAGAAGATTGCGGTACCGATCGCGGCTTGACTCTCAAGATCGCAGCAACAAACTCAGCTGGCGAACTCGTTCGCGATGACCATGTCGAGACTTCGATGTTCGGTCGCAACTTGGCTGATGATGTCGTGGTTGACGGCAAGACGATCCTGACTGCAGGAACCGATCTTGGCGACAAGAACATCGATATCCTGGTCGCAGCTGGTGTTGCTGATGTGAAGGTTCGCTCAGTACTTACTTGCGACAGCAAGGTCGGACAGTGTGCAATGTGTTACGGCCGCTCAATGGCAGCCGGAAAGATTGTAGATGTCGGTGAAGCTGTTGGAATTATCGCTGCACAATCAATTGGTGAGCCTGGAACTCAGCTCACAATGCGTACCTTCCACACCGGTGGTGTGGCTGGTGACGATATTACGCACGGTCTTCCACGTATTGTGGAGCTCTTCGAGGCTCGTACCCCTAAGGGTGTTGCGCCAATCGCTGAGACTGCCGGTGTTGTTAGCTTCCTCGAGGATGCCAAGGGTAAGAAGATCATCGTGACGCCAGAAGATGGCAGCGAGCCGGTCGCCTACCCAATCACTCGTCGTCAGAAGCTCAAGGTCGAAGATGGCCAGAAAGTCTCAGTCGGTCAACAGATGGTTGTTGGTGCGATTGATCCTAAGCAGGTTCTTCGTATCCTCGGACCTCGTCAGACCCAGATTCACTTGGTCAACGAAATCCAAGAGGTTTACCGTTCACAGGGCGTATCGATCCACGATAAGCACATCGAGATCATCGTTCGTCAGATGCTTAAGCGCATTACTGTGCTTGAGCCAGGTGACACCGATCTTCTTCCAGGTGAGCTCGTCGAGCGCGGTCGCTTTGAAACAGAGAACCGACGCGTCGTCACCTCTGGTGGCAAGGCTGCTTCAGGCCGTCCAGAACTTTTGGGTATCACAAAGGCATCTCTAGCAACAGATTCTTGGTTGTCGGCAGCTTCCTTCCAAGAGACCACAAAGGTTCTTACCGACGCAGCACTTGCAGAGAAGAGCGATCCATTGCTCGGCCTCAAGGAGAACGTCATTATCGGAAAGCTCATCCCTGCTGGTACTGGACTTGCTCGTTATCGCAACGTGCGGGTTGAGCCAACAGAAGAAGCGAAGGCAGCGGTTTATGCTGCTTATGACGAATATGACTTCACACCATTTGAGACTCAAGGTTCTGGTGAAGCAATTCGTTTGGACGATATCGAAGTTCGCTAACTTCTAAACTCCACTATCCAGAGGAGTTCGAAAACCCCGCCCACCAATTGGGCGGGGTTTTCGCGTTCTAGACCCCATAACTCTTTCGGACGCCCCTTGGACTGGATGTCCAGTAAACTGAAGGCATGAGATTTTGGGTCGCTGGCGCCACGGGGTTAACCCCCCGGCTGGTCGAGCGGCTCACAAAGTTTCTCTCGCTCTGTTTGATTGTTGTTGGTCTCAGCACGATCTCTGCAGCTTTCGTTGCTCCTGCGGCTAATGCAGCTCCTACGTGCACAAATGCAACTCTCGCATCGATGGGTTTAACTGGCAGCGGTAACTCAATCNCCGTAGTCGGCAACAAATGTCTCATCACGCTTGTTAATGCAAATACTTATAGTTGGACTTTGCCATCAGATTTGGATCCAGCAGTTGGTTTCAGCTATCTCGTAGTTGGCGGCGGCGGTGGCGGTAACCGAGGCTATTGCGCCTATGCATTCGGATCCGGCGGCGGCGGCGGAGCAGTTGTTACAGGCACAATCTCTTCTGGATTAAGCACGACAGCGAGTTACTCGGTGACAGTTGCAGCAGGCGGNGCGGGGGCTCCAGCAAACTGTCCGACCTCAAATGTTATTGGTAATGGTCTGGGCGGAACGGGCGGAACTTCATCTATCGGTGCATTTGTTACGGCTGCCGGTGGTTATGGTGCGGTGTATACAACGGGTAACCCGACCGGTGGTGCAAGCGGCAATAACAATGCAGGTGGAACGGTTACAAAAGATTCATCAGGAACTTGTGCCTCAAAATGTCCGGGTGCTGGTGGTGGCGGAGCGATGAACGCAGGAAGTGGAATAAACGGCGGTGCTGGAATTTCATTTACGGCCGGCGCGAGTATTACTGGTGCGGCACTTGGGCCATTCGGTGGCGGCGGCGCTGGATTGCAGAACGGCAGTTACGGAAGCGCAGATGCTAACTCTGGCTCGACGCACAACGGTGTTGCGCTTGCTAATTCGGGAGCAGGAGGTACCGATTATTGCAACGGTTCATGTGCAGCTGGAGCTGGCGGAAGTGGAATTATCTATATCTCGTACACACCCGAAGGTGCACCAACCATTTCTGGGTCCGCTCCATCTTATGGATCAACTGCAGGTGGAACGTCTGTAACGCTGACCGGCACGAACTTTAATGGCACCACAGGTGTGACTGTCGGTGGCGTGGCAGCCACTGGCGTGACGGTGAATTCCTCGACATCCCTAACATTTGTAACTCCTGCGAGCTCGGGTGGTATCCAAACCCTTGCAAACATTGTTGTTAGTACCACCCACGGGTCGGTCACATTAAACAACAGCTTTACATATAGCGCGTCAACACCAGCAACCTCAGTTACGGCGACAGGTACTAACGCAGCAAGTTGCAATCAAACAGGAGCATATCTCGGCAACGGCACCACCGATGTGACGGCGGTTGGTTTAGCTACTGGTTATTGCGTAGTTACTTTCACAAATCCCTCAGTTACGTATTCCTGGACCGTGCCAACAGGTGTGACGAAGGCTGATGTTCTAGTTGTTGGTGGTGGTGGCGCCGGTGGAACATCAAGTAATGGCGCCGGAGGCGGAGGTGGCGGTGGTCAGGTGAATGCACAGCCAGGGACGCCTATTTCAGGCTCGATTAGTGTGCAAGTGGCTTCAGGTGGAACACCCGCAGTTACTGCGGGAACCACCCCTGGAGGTGATGGTGGAACTTCTTCCTTTACGCCGACATCAGGTAGTGCAATCTCTGCATCCGGTGGCAGTGGTGGCGCCTCGGTAGGCGTGCGCGCAGTCGGCTCACCTTCGACAACTGGTTTTAATGGCGGTGGAGGTTCTGTATGGGCTGGAACCCTGTCGTCAACGAATGGGTCGAATGGTAATGGTGGATATAAAGGCGGAGCATCAGTTGGTAACTCAAGTATTGCTGACCCACAAGCCGGAGGCGGCGGCGGCGGTTCGGGTGGAGCTGGCGCGAATGCAGGTGGAACTACCGGAAGTTACACAGGTGGAAACGGTGGCGGTGGAGTTTCAAATTCGTATGTTGGTTCTCCAACGTTCTACGGTGGCGGTGGAGGCGGCGGTAAGCGAATTATCACCACAGGTGGGTCAGCTGGCGTTGGCGGATCAGGTGGCGGTGGTGCTGGTGGAATGCAGACCGCTGGAACAGCCGGAACCGCAAATACTGGTGGCGGTGGCGGTGGCGGTGGCGGCGAGTACTCCGGTGGAGCAGGTGGATTTGGCGTTGTCATCCTCTCTTACCCAATATCTCCCGCATCATTTGGTACTGCATCCATTGCTGGCACAGCACAAGTTGGATCCGTGCTTACCGCATCATCCACAGCTGCAGCAACGAGCACTACATATCAGTGGCAGAGTTCGACGAGTTCTGGCGGAACATATTCAAATATTTCTGGTGCAACATCGAACACTTACACACCCACCACTTCCGATTACAACACTTATCTCAAAGTAGCGATCACTGTCACAAATACCAGCGGTACTGCCACTCAAACATCAGCAGCTACTGCAGCGGTAGCGGCTGGAACTCCAACTATTACAGGTATTTCACCATCGAATGGGCCGCTAACCGCCGGTACCTCTGTAACGATTACAGGTACTAACTTCCAAGGTGTTACCGGAGTTAAATTTGGATCTACTGCAGGCACATCTGTTGTAGTTGCTAGCCCAACAAGTATCACCGTTTCGTCACCAGCAGGTAGCGCTGGTGCAGTTCATATCACGGTGACAAATGGAACCGGAACTTCAGCTACGTCAAGCGCAGATGTATTCACGTATGTGGCTGCACCAACAATTACTTCACTTTCCGCTACCTCCGGCCCGATAGCCGGAAACACCACGACCACAATCACAGGTACTAATCTGACTGGAACATCGAGTGTCACTGTTGGGGGAGTAGCTGCGACCCTCGGAACAATCACGTCAACGACTGTCGTTATTACGACCCCTGCCGGAACTGCCGGTTCTCAAGATGTAGTGCTCGTTACTCAAGGGGGCAGTGCAACTGAAACCTCTGGATTTACTTACTACGCCGCACCAACTATCACCTCATTATCTGTTACATCAGGGCCACTCGCTGGTGGAACCGCTATCACTGTCACCGGAACCAATCTTCTCGGAACAACAGGTGTAACAGTTGGAGGAGTTGCTGCAACTCTTGGAACGATTACATCGACATCAGTAGTTATTACAACTACCACTGCTTCATCTTCTGGACTAAAAGATGTGGTGCTAACAACTCCAGGTGGCAGAGCAACACTTTTAAGTGCCTACTCATACCTAGCCCCCCAGACCGTAACGTGGGCCCCAACAACTGCACTTCAGGCTAATGCATCCCCTGTCACACCTTCGGCTCTTGCAACCGCTCTGGGTTCAGCGACAATCTCGTATGCTGTAACAAGTGCCGGAACCACGGGTTGCACCATTAACTCTTCAACAGGTGTTCTCACCTTCACCACTGCCGGTAGCTGTCAGGTCACCGCAACAGCGGCAGCTACGGCAAACTATGCAATAGCGAATTCCGCTGTGACCTTTGTGATCTCACTTGCTACGCGCACGCTCACTATTGATTCAGGCTCGTATGCCGCTACCTACACGATGATTGCAACGCCCCCAACCTTGACTGCGACAGCCTCTGCTGGCTCTGGCGCGAAAACCTTTACTAGCTCAACAACGGGAGTCTGTACTGTCGGATCATCAAGCGGGACCGTGGCATTTGTCTCCGTCGGTACTTGCACCATCTCAGCTTCCATCGCAGCAGATTCAAATTACTCATCTGTGAATTCATCAAGTATCAGTTTCACAATCACAAAATCTGCCGATGCAACTCTCTCGACTCTCACGATCTCAACCGGAACGCTCTCACCAACCTTTACCTCTACAACAACGAGTTACAGCGCCACGGTGTTGAACGCCACATCGACATTGACTCTTACTCCAACGGTGAACCAAGCAAATGCGACAACACTTCAATATTTAGGATCAACCGGAACAACAGCCTTTACCGGCGCTCTCACCGTTGGCCAGAATGTGGTCCGAGTCGTTGTCACGGCCCAAGATGGCACGACAACCAAGACCTATACAGTGACGATCACTCGTCTTGCCTCACAGACGATCACTCGCACCTCAACATCTCCAACCTCACCGGTGAAGTCAGGCACCTACACCCCAACTGCCACCGCCACATCGTCGCTATCGGTGACGATCACGATTGCACCAGCATCATCGAGTATCTGCTCGATCTCTGCAGGGGTCGTGACCTTTAACGCTGTTGGTACTTGCGTCATTCAATATGATCAAAGCGGTAACGCCACCTATGACGCTGCGCCACAAGTCACTGAGACTCTCACCATCGGTAAGGCAACTCCAACCCTCTCCACGTGGGCAAACGTTTCAAAGACCTATGGGGATTCCACCTTCACACCCACTGCTCCTACAGTCACAGGGTCACTAGCCGGCACCTTTAGCTACTCATCGGCGAGCCCATCCGTCATTAGTATCTCTGGCACCACATTCACCGTCGCAGGCGGTGGAACATCGATCATCACCGCGACTTTCACACCTACAGATTCAACGAACTACACAACCGCTACCGCCACAATGACAGTCACCGTTGGCACAGCCACTCGAACCTTGGCGATTGATGCGGGATCGTATGCCGCGACCTACACGATGATTGCAACACCCCCAACCTTGACTGCGACAGCCTCTGCTGGGACTGGCACTGTAACCTTTACAAGTTCGACGACAGGAGTTTGTACTGTTGGATCATCAAGCGGGGTCGTTGCATTTGTTTCCGTAGGCACTTGCACCATCACAGCTTCCATCGCAGCAGATTCCAATTATTCAACAGCGACTTCTTCAAGCATTAGTTTCACAACGACATCAGCGTCGGCTCTGGTTCCATCCTTTAGCACTCCTGTTGCAACTGCTGATGGCTTCACTGTTCAGATTGCTAATTACGATTCGAGCTACACCTGGGCCGGAACTGCAACAGCATCAGGAACGGTCGCCATCTCAGGTACGGGTCTTGTCACCGTCACGGGAGTTGCCCCTGGCACATCTTCAACAGCCACCATCACTACAACTCGCACTGGTTACATCGGCGGCAGCGCAGGGATCTCGGGGATATCAACAACAGGTGCGGCGCTTAATCCAACATTTAGCTCCATCTCGCAGACTGCCGATGGTTTCACCATCACCATCACCAACTACAACCCTGCCTATACCTGGCCAACTCCAACAGTCTCGGCCGGCACGCTCTCTGTAGCCGCCGCGGTGGGATCCTCTCAATTGTTGACTGTTACAGGGCTGGCACCAGGTAGTTCTTCAACGATCAGAGTGACTAATACGCGTTCGGGCTATACGGGTGGAAGCGCAACTGTTTCAGGGTCAAGCAATTTCTCAAACGACACGACGCTCTCCGCTCTCACGCTTTCAAGCGGAACGCTCTCGCCAACCTTTGCCTCAGCCACGGCGTCGTACACGGTGACCGTTGCGAATAGCGTTTCCTCAATTACGATTACACCGACAGCGCATCAAATCAACGCCACAATCCAAGCTCGAGTCGGATCAAATTCCTATTCACTGGTGACATCAGGGTCTGCCTCTGGCGCCCTTGCGCTCTCGATTGGCGCAAACGTCGTGACCATTCAAGTCACTGCTCAAGATGGATCAACGACGGGTACTTACGTTCTTACGGTCACTCGCTCTGCATCAACAGACGCTTCACTTTCTGGACTCACAATCTCTGCGGGGACTTTGACTCCAGCCTTTACTACCTTGACGACTGCTTACACCGTCGCAGAGGCGAATTCGGTGAGCACTATTACGCTTACTCCTGCCGTGAATCAGGCCTACGCCACTATTCAAGTAAAGGTCGGGGCAGGTAGTTACACGACAGTGAACTCAGGAGTTGCTACAAGCCCACTCGCACTCAGCGTTGGTGCAAACAGCATTGTGATTCTTGTGACCGCCCAAGATGGCAGCACAACAGATACTTATACGGTTGTAGCAACGAGAGCGCCACCAGCGCATGGCATTACGTATAACTTGGGTGGCGGAAGTGGAACTCTGCCTACTCAGATTGATGTTACTGAAGGTCTTACCTTTGTGACTGCCTCAAGTGCAGGGCTGAGTTATCCTGGCTATACCTTTAATAAATGGAACAATGGCACGAGTAATTACTCGGCAGGCGATACCTACACAATGAGCACATCCGCCGTGGTACTAACCGCGACGTGGACGGCTACGCTACAAACTGTTACTTATCTTCCTGGCACTGGTGGCTCGGGAAGCGCGCCAACACAATCTCCTGTGGCAACGGCAGCAATTTTTACGACAGCAGCGAATACCTTCACGCGCACTGGTTATGACTTCGCTGGCTGGAGCAACGGAACCACGATCTATCCAGTAAATACTTCATATGCGATGGGGATCAACAACGTCACGCTCACAGCAACCTGGACGCCGCAGGTGTACATCGTTACCTACGATGCGAACTCAGCAGCCGGAGCTGCCTCGCGCACATCTGACTCTTGGACTTATGGGACCTTGGCACTCAACTTCCCAACCGTCGGGACAATGGTCAAAACTGGATACACCTTCGCTGGCTGGTCGACAACAACTTCTGGTTCGGTATTAACTGGCAGCTACACACCAGTCGCATCAATCACCTTGCATGCAATCTGGACGCCAAATGTTTATACCGTTTCATTTAATACCAACGGCGCAACCGGTTCGACCCCGGCCACGCAGAGCTACACAGTCGGAACTGCGGGGCTTAGCCTTCCAGACGGTTCTGGACTTACTTATCCGGGTTATCAATTTGGGGGATGGGCAAGCACTGCGGGTGGATCGAGCATCGGTAGTGCATATACGCCGGTCGCCTCAATTGCACTTCAAGCAATCTGGAATGCCATTGCTTACACAATTTCTTACGACCTCAACGGTGCTACGAGCAGCCAGCCAGCAAGCACTACCCAAACCATTGGTACAACCTTCACCATCGCAACAGCGCCATCCCAAAGTGGTTATGTCTTCGCGGGTTGGGGCTTCAACAGTGGTACTTACTCAGCTGGCTCGATCTTTACGGTAGGAACTAGCGATATCGCATTTACTGCGCAGTGGATCCCGCTCTACACAGTTCACTATGTCATGAACGGTTCTTCCACTACACCTCCTGTGGATGTCCTTGAACCAAGTGGCACAGTCATTACTTTGCAGGCACAACCTGTTCGCAATGGATATTCGTTCACTGGTTGGTTAGATCAAGCTTCTGTCTCTCACCCAGCATTGGATACGTTCACAGTGAGCGCGGACTCAACCCTCACCGCGGTGTGGAATCCAATCGCCTACACCGTTACCTACTCGTTGGGCTCGGCGACTGGTACTGCGCCAACTCATGCAACCGTAACAGTTGGCAGCACCTTCGGCCTTGCTAGCGAGCCGAGCTGGGCGGGCTATACCTTCAACGGCTGGAGCGATGGCCTCATCACTTACGGTGGCGGCGCGACTTATCTCACAGGCACTCAGAACATCACCCTGACTGCACAGTGGAGCGCAATTAACTACACCGTTGATTATGACGTGAACGGCGCTAGCAGTTTAGTTCCGGCTTCACTAACCAAGACCGTAGGTCAAAGCTTCACCTTGCCAATAGCTCCAATCAAAACTGGTTGGGTCTTTGATTATTGGAGCGATGGCAGTAGTACTTTTAACGCAGCTGCTTCGTACGCAATGCCTGCCAACAACGTCGTCTTAACTGCGCAATATCACGCACCAACCCCAACGATCACATCGCTTTCGACAACGACTGGATCAGTGCTTGGTGGTACCTCAACCACGATCTCCGGAACCAACTTCACTTTGACCACAGGTGTCACTGTCGGTGGTGCGGTAGCGCTCTTTACGATTGTCAGTGATACCTCGCTATCAATCATCACCCCAACCGGCAGCAGTGGTGCTTCTGATGTTATCGTCACAACAACAGGCGGTACTGTGACTAAGTCCGGTGGCTTCACCTATAGCCTTCTAACACAGTTGCCGTTAGTACTAACAAATACTTCTGGTACCGCAGGTACGGCGATCACGTTGGGCACAACCGGTGGTAGCGGTAACGGCGCGCTCTCCTTCATGACCCCAACAAGCGGTTGCTCCGTTGTGAATTCACTCGTCAACTCGGTAAGCACGTGGTACCTCAATGCCACCCACCCAGCAACCTGTTCAGTAATTGCTACTAAAGATGCCGATGCAACATTTGCAGCGATCAGCACCACGACTTCTGTGCCAATGAATAAAATCGCAAGCACGGTCGCACTTGCACTTAGCGCTAATTCAACATTTGCTAGCTATAACTTCACAATTCCAGTGAGCGCGACTGTCAATACACCGGGAACCGTGGCCTTTGAAGATGATGGCGTCACGGTAACAAGCTGTAGCGCTGTGGCGACATCTGCAAATGTCGCAACCTGTAACTGGACGCCTATGGAGATCAAATCTAATAAAGTCCTGACGGCTATCTTTACTCCAACTAATTCTGTTGATTATGAGACAACCACAGCGAGCACTTTCGTCAACGTTATGTCGAGTTCGCTCTCCGGCCTAAACCCAGCAGAGCTATCCCAACTTGGATCTATCGCGGTTATATCGAATGTCAGCACCTCGCAGACATTCACTACTTCCGATACGACCCTCACCTTGACGGTACCCGCAAACGCTTTGCCAGCGGGCTCGAGCGTTCACCTCTTGCTCGACACTAACGGCACGAATCTACAAACCTTGCTTGGTACTAAGGGCTATCTCCTCAATACCATCGTGGCATGGAACGCTCCTGATGGAACCGTGCCAAGTGCCAGCATCCCAATCTCACTTGCCATCACCAATGCTGGAATCAGAAAAGGCATGGTTGTTTACGGGTTGGTCAATGGCGTATCAACGCCGCTCGGCACAGCCGTGGTCGATGGATCAGTCACCGTCTACTTGTCTGAAGACCCAGTGCTTGTGATCGCGCCAACGGTGCCAGATGCTCCAACATCTGTTCTTGCTTCTAATGGTCAAAATCAGCAATCAACTGTCAGCTGGCTCGTGCCTTCCAACAATGGCGGTGATCCGATCACCGGATACACCGTCACCTCAAGCGGTGGGCAGAGCTGCACTGCAAGCGGAGCAAACGCGAGCTCATGCATAGTCACTGGCTTGCTCAACGGAACCAGTTATACATTCACGGTCACTGCAGCAAATGGTGTGGGATCTAGCACTCCAAGTAGTCAATCACCAGCTATTCCCCCAGTTGGTCCGCCTGCCATTATTACGCCAACCACAGGCCTGAGCGCTACTTATGGTTCCTCATTCTCACTCATCATTACTGCAAGTGGATCTACACCGATCCAAAGTTATGCACTTGCCGATGGCTCTAATCCACTACCGGCAGGTCTTTCGCTCAACTCCTCGAGCGGCGAGATCTCTGGAACGCCGAGCGCTGCCGGCACATATTCGGCAATCTCCATCATCGCTACAGATTCGAACTTGCAGAGTGTCACCACCAACCCATTTACAATTACCGTGAATCAAGAGACAGTTACCGCCACGCTTTCAATCACGCCAACAACGATTGCATCGACTGGTTCTGCATACACCGTCAGCATTTCACCCACCTTTAATGCGACCGGTAATAGCACCGGCGTAGTCACATATTCGGTCACCAGCGGTACGGCAACCGGATGTTCCGTCACGGGCACTTCGACTCTGACCTTAACTGCGACGAGTGCTGGCACCTGCCTCATCACAGCTACACAAGCTGCTGATAGCAACTATTCCTCTGCGATGACATCACCCGTCGCCTTCACATTCACGAAAAAGGTTCAGCAAACAATCGTTATCACGACGATCACGGGTCAGGTCAACACACCTATTCAGATCGCTACCCCAGTGACGGGCTCCTCCTCTGCCGCGCTGACATATGCGGTCTCTGGATCCGGATGCTCGATGACTGGGTCAGCTCTAACAGGAACACAACTGGGATCATGTCTTGTTGTTGTTACTAACCCTGGCGATGCTTACTACTTCGCGGAGAGCACGACAGCGACAGTTTCGATCGGCCAGATTCCATTAAACGTTCCATCAAACATCGTGGTCACTGCGACTTCAGGACATTGGCTGCAGGTGACCTTCACCGGTGACACAAATGGCACCACCACGCTTAATCTCTATGCTGATGGCACGACCACAACGGCATTACTTACGATTCCTAGTTTCACAAGCGGCACAACGATTGATTATCTGACTCCGGGTACTACCTACTACCTCACGCTTACAAGCATCGGTACTGGTAATTACTCGTCAAGTGCGCCATCAGCCAGAGTCTTGCAACGAACACTCGATGCTGCCGTTTCGCCAACGGTTTCGGTATCACCTTCATCGACTGCAATCACACTTGGTCAATCGGTTACCTTCACGGCGACAGCTTCGGTCAATGACGGCGGAGTTCTCTCCTATCAGTGGAGTCATGGTGGCACGCCAATCAACGGCGCAACCTCAGCGACTTATACATTTACACCGTTGGATCCCTCTGAAGCTGGTCAGTACACCGTCGTGGTGGCAAATACGAAGAACGGAACCCAGACCACAAATAGCGCTACAGCTACGCTTTCAATCGCGGGACCACTTTCGATAACCGCTCCAACAACTGGCTTGAGCGGAACAGTTGGTACAGCATTTTCAGTCAGCGTTCCTGCTGGTGGTGGCGCTGTTCCATTGAGCTATGCAATCACGAGCGGTGGATCTGACTTGGCGGCACTTGGTCTAGCGCTTGATTCATCGACAGCCACTGTAAAGATTCTCGGAACTCCACAAGCGGCTGGCTCGGCGAACGTTGTAGTGACTGTTACTGACGCAAATTCACAGAGTGCAGCGACGACTTCATTCACGATCACGATCGCTTCGGCTACGCAGAGCCTCGCCTTCACCATCTCGCCAAGTACTGCAGTTTCTACTGGAACCGCATTTACTGCACGCGTGACGCCAACTCTGACAAATCCAGGTGCGGGAATTGGCGCGATCAGTTACGCAATCTCAGATGGCACTGCCACAGGTTGTGCGATCTCTAGCACCGCAGGAATTGAAACACTCACAGCAACAACGGCTGGCACATGTCGGATCGTTGCGACAAAGGCTGCCGATAGTGGTTACCAGGCTGCAACTTCGGCGCCAGTCACATTTACCTTTACTCAAGCTACGCAGAGCGCACTCACCATCACCTCGCCACTAACTGGCACGTATGGCACACCATTTACGCTGACAACATCTGGCGGAATGGGCAACGGCACGGTGAGCTTTGCTATCACCGGAACTGGCTGCGCTGCCGTTGGTAACCAACTTCAACCTACTCAAGTCACTTCGTGTTCTGTGACTGCGACCAGGTCAGGAGATGCCTATTACGCGGCCATCACATCGCCAACAGTCATGATTAACTTCGGGCTAGCAGCCCTCAGTACGCCAGTGATCACCAGCGTCACGGCTGCAGGTTCGACAAATTCCCTGACGGTGACTTACACCGCCGATTCCAATGGTTCTTCGGTCACTCTCAATCTTTATTCAGCCGCCACAGGTGGCAGTGCAACTTCGACGACAAACTTCAACTCTGGTAGCTCAATTTCGGGCCTCACTCCTGGTGCAACGTATTACATCTCGCTTCTCTCAATCGGTTCTAGCAATTACGCAAACAGCGCAGAGTCTGCTCGCACTGCGGGCACTACTCTGACTGGCGCACTCGCTCCTGTGATCGACAGCCAACCAACAGCATCCGCTGCGTTTATTACCGTTGGCCAAAGTGAGACTCTCACAGTCAGCGCGCATAGCTCAGATGCTGGTGCCATCTCTTATCAATGGTATTTCGGTACTAACTCCATCGCTGGTGCGCAGAGCAATCAGTACTCATTCGTTGCGAGCTCAAGCTTGCAATCCGGTAGTTATCACGTCGTGGTGAGCGAGTCGCTCCATGGCACAACTGCGCAGAGCGCTTCACAAACTCTTTCCATCACTGTCGCCGGGCCAATTCAGATCGCAACGCCATCTGCTGGACTTACGGGTACTCAAGGATTTGCTTACTCACTTGCCCTCACTGCATCCGGTGGAACAGCGCCGCTTACCTATAGCGCGACTGTCGGGGCCGCTGATCTGATTGCTGTGGGACTCTCGCTCAATGCAAGCACTGGTGTCATCAGCGGCACTCCAACCGAGACTGGCACCGTGACAGTCGTTGTCATGGCGAGTGATGCAGCGGGATCAACAGCGAGCACATCACCATTTGTCATCACCCTGATCGAAGATCCCAACGCGCCAACTCCAGTATTTAGTTCACCTGTCCAGACCACAACTGGCTTTACGGTGACTATCACCAACTATGACGCTGCCTATACCTGGTCAGCCTCAATCACTGCTGGTTCGATCACGAACTCGATTCCTAGCGGATCCAACTGGCTATTGACGATCACTGGTCTAACACCGGGCCAATCTGCATCGGTGACTGTCACTGCAAGTGGAAGCGGCTTCCAACCTGAGAGTTCAACGATCACTTCATCGGCTTTGGGTGGTCAAGCTCTTGTTCCGCCGTCATTCTTTGTAAAGATCTCACCAGTGCGGATCTCGCTATCAGGAAATACCTTCACGATTACATCGGCGAAACTTGAATTTAGTTATCACGGCGGCGGATTGCATCCTGCACTCCTGCGAACCCAAGTGATCAATCTCATGGGCGATGGCAAACTCCTCGTTACCTTCACGGGGATTACAGAATCAACGACCATTACGTTGCCAACTATCGTCAACGGCATGCTCTATACAGCGCAAGAATTAGTCTCTGAGAAAGATGCTGCCGACACATTCGATAGCCATAACTTCTCAACGGAGTATGCGCTATCTCAGAATGATCGCGTTGTGAATCAGAACCTTGAGAAGCAATACTTTGCATCGATCAGCCAAGCACTTGCTGATCACGAGAGCGCAGTGGCGCAATTGGCACAGATGAGAGCGTCGCAGCCAAACATGCCGACTTCATTCTTTGACGCAAAGTCAGCAGAACTCACAAAGCAGTGGCACGCGATTCAGGACGCTGCTGCATTAACTCGCCAACAAGCAATTGATGCACTTCGCCTCAGCGATATCGCTACGCTACGAAACGATGGAATCTCGATTCTGATTCCTTAATTCTTTTATTTGCGCTTGATAATGATTTCTTCTGGCGCAACCCGATGCGCCTGGAATGAGTTCACAGGTGCATCTCTTGGGAATCCAATAGCAAGTCCAGTGAGCAGTCGATAGTCCTCACTTACGGCAAATTCCTTACGCACAACGTCGTCCCAAATCGCAACCGCACCTTGTGCGCAGGTACCGAGCCCGTGCGCATGCGCCGAGAGAATGAGGTTCTCTAACATCAAGCCCGCGTCAGAAGCAGACCAGACGCCCAAGCTCTTATGGATGTAGATAAATAACTCAGTAGGAGCGCCAAAGAACTCATAATTGCGAGCCCACTGGGCATCGCGTGCAGCCTGATCGGCACGATTGATTCCGAGTGCGTCGTAGAGTTCTTTGCCAACCCTAGCAGCGCGTGGCTTTAGCTCCGCTGCGTATGGCTTACTCATCGCTCTGTTGCTAGTAGGAAGTCCGTATCGAGTCAGTAGTAATTTTGCTTTGCCCAAGAGGCCAGCGTTTTTACCTTTGCAGAGCGCGTCCCACCTTGCAAGAAATTCTGCGCTAATGCGATCTCGTACTTCACCTTTAGCAATAGCTACTGTGAAAGGCCGCGTATTAGACCAACTTGGCGCAGTTAGGGCATCGGTAAGAAGCTGATTAATAAGTTCTTGGGGGACCGGTTTGTCTTTAATGAAATCGCGCGTACTACGACGCGATGCTAGAAATTCAGAGAGCAGCTGCGGATCAATTTCTGGCTTCTTCATAGTTTCCTAACCGTTCCCTAACTGTGTCCTCACTCAAGCGTTTTACTTATGTGTGTAAATAACAATGCCCGCCGCTACAAAGTGAAAGATAAATGCGGCAGCAGTAAGTGAGTGAAAGAGTTCGTGAAAGCCAAACCACTTACTCGAGAAGTTTGGTTTCTTAATTCCATAAATTAATCCGCCGAGTGAGTAGCAGAGTCCGCCAAGGAGAATGAGCGTAAATACTGCAACACCACCATGGCGATAAAAAGCAGGTAAGAAAAAGACCGCTGCCCAACCCAATGCTGTGTAAAGAGGCACATAGAGCCAACGAGGTGCGCTAATCCAGACAATGCGCATAAATGCGGTTGAGAGTGCGCCAATCCAAACAATCAGTAACAAAACAATCGCTTGGTCTTTATCAAGCAAAAAGAGTGCAAATGGCGTGTAGGTGCCTGCAATCAGAATTGGAATGTTGGCGTGATCGATTCTGCGCCAGACCATCTTCGTCTTGGGCTTCCACGTAACGCGGTGATAGAGCGCGCTACCTGTAAATAAGGTCACCGCTGCAAATGTGAAGATTCCAAGTGCGATTCGACCACGGAGCTTGTCAGACAAGGTGATCAGGATCAGGCCAGCTACGAGAGCCACCGGACTCATGATCAGATGGATCAGGCCGCGGAGCCGAGGCTTTGGGGCTTCAGGGGGAGAAGTGCGCTCAAGAAGCCGGGTCATGCCTCAACAGTACGCGTACTGGAGTGAGTGGCGCCTTCTCAGGCGTGGCGGAGAGCCAAAAAGTATCTAATTCGGGCAAATCGGACATTAGCGAGGGGTTTGCTGGATATTTGCCGCCGCCCTATCCAGGGTCCGCCTCGGCGTGTCGTCTACCCTGCAGGGGAGGCCAGGTTTATAAGCCGACCCCGTTTTGACCTTATTGCCGTGTGTAAGTTACCTTTGTCCTCTGCTCTTTTAGTCCTGCGAGCTACTTGCATACGTTCATGTACATGAATAGTTATGCGGTGATTTATGCAGTTGGGTCAACACACCCGACCGCGTGGGTCGGGTAGTTACGCGTAATAGAAGTAAGCAGTAAACGAACTGGAGATACGTAGTGCCAACAATTCAACAGCTGGTCCGTAAGGGTCGCGCTGAGAAGACAACAAAGACAAGTACGCCTGCTCTTAAGGGCAGTCCTCAACGTCGTGGTGTCTGTACTCGCGTTTACACAACAACACCTAAGAAGCCTAACTCTGCGCTTCGTAAGGTTGCACGTGTACGTCTGACAAGTGGCATGGAAGTTACTGCATATATTCCTGGTGAAGGACATAACTTGCAGGAGCACTCAATCGTTCTCGTTCGTGGCGGTCGTGTAAAAGATCTTCCAGGTGTTCGCTACAAGATCATTCGCGGATCACTTGATACCCAAGGTGTAAAGAACCGTAAGCAGGCTCGTAGCCGTTACGGTGCTAAGAGAGAGAAGAAGGCTAGCTAATGCCACGTAAAGGCCCGATTACAAAGACAGCTGTAGTTGCAGATCCTGTTTACGATTCACAAGTTGTAACACAGTTGATCAACCGCGTACTTCTCGATGGCAAGCGTTCAACCGCTGAAAGCATTGTTTATGCAGCACTCGAAGGTGTTCGCGAAAAGACAAACGGTGTTGATCCACTGATCACACTTAAGCGCGCTCTTGACAACATTAAGCCTGCAGTAGAAGTTCGTTCACGCCGTGTCGGTGGAGCGACTTACCAGGTTCCTGTTGAAGTAAAGCCTGCACGTTCATCAACACTCGGTCTTCGTTGGTTGGTTGATTACTCACGTTCACGTCGCGAGAAGTCAATGGCAGAACGCTTAACAAATGAACTCGTCGATGCAAGCAATGGTCTTGGCGCAGCTGTAAAGCGTCGCGAAGATACACACAAGATGGCTGAAGCTAACAAGGCTTTCGCTCACTACCGCTGGTAATCGTTAGTTCATCCGAGATATATCGAGATAAAAAAGAAACTATTTAAGGGGATCATTTAAGTGGCAGCAGATACAGCTATCGACCTAGCCAAGGTTCGTAACATCGGAATCATGGCTCACATCGACGCGGGTAAAACCACGACCACTGAGCGCATCCTTTTCTACACCGGTATCAACTACAAGATCGGTGAAGTTCACGATGGCGGCGCCACCATGGACTGGATGGAACAAGAGCAAGAGCGCGGTATCACCATTACATCAGCTGCAACCACATGCATGTGGAAAGGCAACTTGATTAATATTATCGATACACCTGGTCACGTTGACTTTACAGTTGAAGTAGAGCGTTCACTTCGTGTTCTCGACGGTGCAGTTTGCGTGTTCGACGGTGTTGCTGGCGTAGAGCCACAATCAGAGACCGTCTGGCGTCAAGCTGATCGTTACAACGTTCCACGTATCTGCTTTGTTAACAAGCTAGACCGTACCGGTGCTTCATTCCAACGCTGTGTCGACATGATCGGCTCACGTTTGAACGCAATCGCACTTGTCCTACAACTTCCAATCGGAATCGAATCTGAATTCCTTGGAGTTATCGATCTCATTGCAATGAAGGCGCTTACCTGGCGCGGAGAAACTCAAAAGGGTGAAGATTACGTAGTCGAAGAGATTCCAGCAGATATGCTCGAAGAGGCGAAGGCAGCACGCCACGCAATGATCGAGACTCTTGCTGATGCAGATGATGCGATCATGGAGAAGTACCTGGATGGTGCAGATCTTTCAGAAGATGAGATCATCGCTGGTATCCGTCGCGCAACACTTGCTGACAAGCTGACACCAGTTCTTACAGGTTCTGCATTCAAGAACAAGGGCGTTCAGCCAATGCTTGATGCTGTTAATCGTTACCTTCCAAGCCCACTTGATATCAACGCAATCGTTGGTCACAAGGTCGGCGATGCCGAGGCGGAAGATTCACGTCAACCATCTGAGTCAGAGCCATTCTCAGCTCTTGCATTTAAGATCATGACCGATCCACACCTAGGTAAGCTCACATTCGTACGTATCTACTCTGGTCGCCTTGAGACAGGTTCTTCAATCCTTAACTCAACAACCGGCAAGAAGGAACGTATCGGCAAGATCTATCAGATGCACGCAAACAAGCGTGAAGAGAAAGATTCAGCCGGCGCAGGAATGATCATCGCTGTTATGGGTCTTAAGGACACCACAACAGGTAACACTCTCTGTGATCCAGATAAGCCAATCATCCTCGAGTCAATGGACTTCCCAGATCCAGTTATCTCGGTTGCGATTGAGCCAAAGACGAAGGCTGACCAAGAGAAGCTCGGTATTGCTATTCAACGCCTTGCTGAAGAAGATCCAACATTCCACGTTCAATCTGATGAAGAGACTGGCCAGACCATCATCTCTGGTATGGGCGAACTCCACCTCGAAATTCTCGTAGACCGTATGCGTCGCGAGTTCAAGGTCGAAGCTAACGTCGGTAAGCCACAAGTTGCTTATCGCGAGACCATCCGTAAGACAGTTGCTCGTCACGATTACACTCACAAGAAGCAATCAGGTGGTTCTGGCCAGTTCGCGAAGATTCAGATCGCACTTGAGCCAATCCTTGAGGCAACCGAGAAGCATTACGATTTCGTCAACAAGGTCACAGGCGGTCGTATTCCTCGCGAATACATCCCTTCAGTCGATGCTGGTTGCCAAGAAGCAATGCAGGCTGGCCCACTCGCTGGTTACCCAATGGTGGATGTTCAAGTTACCTTGCTCGATGGCGCTTACCACGACGTTGACTCTTCAGAACTTGCCTTCAAGATTGCCGGTATTGCTGGCTTCCGTGAAGCTGCAAAGCTCGCTGGTCCAGTAATTCTTGAGCCAGTTATGAGCGTTGAAGTTGTTACTCCAGAAGATTTCATGGGCGATGTCATCGGCGATCTCAACTCTCGTCGTGGACAGATCTTGTCTATGGATGAGCGTTCAGGTGCTCGTGTTGTTACTGCAACCGTTCCTTTGTCAGAGATGTTCGGCTATGTCGGAGATCTTCGCTCAAGAACTCAGGGTCGCGCTAGCTACAGCATGACATTTGATTCATACGCAGAAGTTCCACAAGCTGTTGCGAAGGAAATCATCGCAAAGGTTCGCGGAGAATAAATAGCTTTTCTTAACAGAAAAAACCAATAACCAAGTTGGTCAGATCTAACAGGGACTGATCAGCAAGACAAACAGGAGGAAAAAGTGGCAAAAGCCAAGTTCGAGCGCAATAAGCCGCACGTAAACATCGGCACCATCGGGCACATCGATCACGGTAAGACCACTCTTACCGCTGCTATCTCAAAGGTGTTGCACGACAAGTACCCAGATGTAAACCCTTTCACACCTTTCGATCAGATCGATAAGGCACCAGAAGAGCGTCAACGCGGTATTACAATCTCTATCGCTCACATCGAGTACCAGACAGAGAAGCGTCACTACGCACACGTTGACTGCCCAGGCCACGCCGACTACATCAAGAACATGATCACCGGTGCTGCTCAAATGGACGGCGCGATTCTCGTAGTTGCTGCAACAGACGGACCAATGCCACAGACCAAGGAGCACGTTCTCCTTGCTCGTCAGGTTGGCGTTCCATCAATCGTTGTTGCTCTTAACAAGTCTGACATGGTCGATGATGAAGAAATTCTTGAGCTCGTTGAGATGGAAGTTCGTGAACTTCTTTCTAAGTACGAGTTCCCAGGCGATGACACACCAATCGTTCGTATCTCAGCACTGAAGGCTCTCGAAGGAGATCCAAAGTGGGTTGAGACAATCATCCAACTCATGGATGCAGTTGATGCATACATCCCACAGCCTGCTCGTGAAATCGACAAGCCATTCCTTATGCCAGTCGAAGACGTCTTCACAATCACAGGTCGCGGAACTGTTGTTACCGGTCGTATTGAGCGCGGTATCGTCAAGGTCAACGAAGAAGTTGAAATCGTTGGTATCCGTCCAGATTCACAGAAGACAACTGTTACAGGCGTAGAAATGTTCCGTAAGCTTCTTGACGAAGGTCAGGCTGGCGAGAACGTAGGACTTCTACTTCGTGGAACAAAGCGTGAAGATGTAGAGCGTGGTCAGGTTGTCGTTAAGCCTGGTTCAATCACACCTCACACAGAGTTCAACGCGAACGCATACATCCTTTCAAAGGATGAAGGCGGACGTCACACACCATTCTTCAACAACTACCGTCCACAGTTCTACTTCCGTACAACTGACGTGACCGGTGTTGTAACACTTCCTTCAGGTACAGAGATGGTCATGCCTGGCGATAACACCGAGATGACCGTTGTTCTCATCCAACCAATCGCTATGGAAGAAGGCCTTCGCTTTGCTATCCGTGAAGGTGGCCGCACAGTAGGCGCTGGTCGCGTTACAAAGATCAACAAGTAATTACTAGCTAATTACTAGCAAGACTCCTCCTGTTCGAGTAGAGCGGTGTAACAGCCGCTCTACTTAGGAAGAGAAGTAAGAGAGTAATAAAGAGTTGCAAGAGTTTTGAAGAGATTTGAAAGATTATTAAGTAGTAACTAGATGAAGGAGAAAGACGATGGCGGGACAAAAGATCCGCATTCGGCTCAAGGCTTACGACCACGAAGTGATCGACACATCAGCGAAGAAGATCGTTGAGACTGTTGAGCGTACTGGTGCAACTGTCGCAGGTCCCGTTCCGCTGCCAACAGAGAAGAACACCTTCTGTGTTATTCGCTCTCCTCACAAGTACAAGGACAGCCGCGAACACTTCGAGATGCGCACACATAAGCGCCTCATCGACATCATCGATCCAACACCTAAGACTGTTGATTCATTGATGCGTCTCGATCTCCCAGCTGGCGTCGACATTGAGATTAAGCTGTAAGGGGACCTGACACATGACTACTACACAATCACAGGGCTCTGCGATCAAGGGAATCCTTGGCAAGAAGCTCGGTATGACCCAGGTCTTCGATGCAAATAACAAGATCGTTCCAGTAACAGTTGTTGCTGTTGGCTCAAACATCGTTACCCAGATCCGCACACTCGAGAATGATGGCTACACAGCTGTCCAGCTCGCATTCGGTGCTGTTGATCCTCGCAAAGTAAACAAGCCTGAGGCTGGACACTTCGCCAAGGCTGGCGTAACACCACGTTCCGAGGTTGCAGAACTTCGCACAGCGAACGTTGATTCTTATTCAGTCGGACAAGAGCTTGGCGCAGATGTATTTGCTGCCGGCGAATTGATCGATGCAACTGGCACATCCCGCGGTAAGGGATCTGCTGGTGTTATGAAGCGTCACGGCTTCTCTGGTATCGGCGCTTCTCACGGTGTAGACCGTAAGCACCGTATGTCAGGTTCTATCGGTAACCGCACAACACCAGGTCGCGTTTTCAAGGGAAAGCGCATGATGGGCCGCATGGGTGTAGATACAGTCACAACACAGAACTTGCTCATCCATTCTGTAGATACAGAGAAGAATCTGATTTTGGTTCGTGGTGCTGTTCCTGGTGCTACCAACTCAACAGTGTTCCTTCGCTCAGCTGCGAAGAAGGCTGTTTCAGAAACTATTACAAAAAAGGCAGGTGCATAAGCCATGGCTTTGACAATCGATATCAAGAGCGCTGAAGGCAAGAAGGTTGGCGACGTCAATCTTCCTTCAGAGATCTTCGATGCGCAGACAAACATTCCGCTTATCCACCAAGTAGTTGTTGCCCAACTTGCAGCAGCTCGCTCTGGTACAGCGAAGACAAAGACTCGCGCTGAAGTTTCTGGTTCAGGTAAGAAGCCTTTCAAGCAGAAGGGAACAGGTCGTGCCCGTCAGGGTTCTGTCCGTGCTCCTTTGCAGCGTCACGGTGGTGTTTCACATGGTCCAGTACCTCGTAAGTACGATCAACGCACACCAAAGAAGATGATTGCAGCTGCTCTTCGTGGAGTTCTTTCAGATCGCCAACGCGAAGATCGCATCCACTGCGTCTCATCAATCACAGAGACACCAACAACACGTGGTGCAATCTCTGCAGTTCGTCAATTTTCAGATCGCAAGAATGTTCTTGTCGTTCTCTCACGTAATGAAGATGTTGCATGGCGTTCACTTCGCAACGCTGACAACCTTCACCTCATCGTCAACGATCAACTCAATGCATACGACGTTCTCATCGCTGATGACATCGTCTTCTCAGAGAGCGCGATCCGCGAATTCATCGCCGGCCCAGCTAAGGCAGCAGTTGCCGTAGCACGTGAATCAGAAGTAGTAGAGGTGTCCGCATGAAGGACCATCGCGACGTACTCCTAGCTCCAGTTGTCTCTGAAAAGGCATACGGATTGCTAGATCAGAACAAGTACACATTCTTTGTTGCAAAGGATGCTAACAAGACAGAGATCAAGATCGCTGTTGAGAAGGTATTCAATGTCAAGGTATTGAGCGTCAACACAATGAACCGTCAGGGCAAGCGTCTTCGCACTGCCAAGGGTTTTGGTAAGCGCAACGACACCAAGCGTGCGATCGTGCACGTTGCTGCCGGCGACCGCATCGACATCTTCGGAGGTCCTGTCTCCTAAGGGAGCGGGGCTAGAAGAAGAAGAGGAAGATAAAAAATGGCATTACGTAAACTCAAGCCGACCACTCCTGGTCAGCGCGGCGCTAGCGTTCCTGATTTCGCAGAAATCACACGCACAACTCCTGAGAAGTCATTGGTTCGTCCAATCCACTCAAAGGGCGGCCGTAACGCATCTGGAAAGATCACTGTTCGTCACCAAGGTGGCGGTCACAAGCGTGCTTACCGTCTGATCGATTTCACTCGTAACGATAAAGATGGCATCCCAGCAAAGGTTGCCCATATCGAATACGATCCAAATCGCACAGCTCGTATCGCTCTTTTGCATTACGCAGATGGCGAAAAGCGCTACATCATTGCACCGAATAAGCTCAACCAAGGCGACAAGGTCGAGAACGGTCCATCAGCGGATATCAAGCCAGGCAACAACTTGCCTCTTCGCAATATCCCAGTAGGTACTGTTATTCACGCAATCGAACTTCGCCCAGGTGGCGGAGCAAAGATTGCTCGTTCAGCAGGCGCAAGCGTTCAGCTTGTTGCTAAGGATGGCCCATACGCACAGCTTCGTATGCCATCAGGTGAAATTCGTAACGTAGATGTTCGTTGCCGCGCAACTGTTGGTGAAGTTGGAAACGCAGAGCAATCAAATATCAACTACGGAAAAGCTGGTCGTAAGCGCTGGTTAGGCGTACGTCCAACTGTTCGTGGTGTCGTTATGAACCCAGTAGACCACCCACACGGTGGTGGTGAAGGTAAGACTTCCGGTGGACGTCACCCAGTTTCACCTTGGGGTAAGCCAGAAGGTCGCACGCGCAAGAAAAAGGCGAGCGATGCACTTATTGTCCGTCGTCGTAAGTCGAACAAGAAGCGATAGGGGAGCGACTACAAATGCCACGCAGTCTTAAAAAGGGTCCATTTGTGGACGGTCATCTTCAAAAGAAGGTTGATGCTCAAAACGATGCGAACACCAAGAATGTCATCAAGACATGGTCTCGCCGTTCGATGATCATCCCTTCAATGATTGGCCACACCATCGCCGTTCATGACGGCCGCAAGCACGTTCCAGTTTTCGTCACTGAAAATATGGTTGGACACAAGCTCGGTGAGTTCTCTCCAACACGTACATTCAAGGGACACGTCAAGGATGATCGGAGAGCTTCACGTGGCTAATACACCAAAAGCAACGAATCCAACTGATGCAATCGTCGCGCAAGCAGTACTGCGCAACACTCGCGTAACACCTCAAAAAGCTCGTCGTGTGGTCAACTTGATCCGCGGAGAGCGTGTTGATGTTGCGCTGACAACACTGAAGTTTGCTCCTCAAGAGGTTGGTGAAGATCTCTTCACACTTTTGAATTCAGCAGTGAACAACGCAAAGCAGAAGAACCCATCACTTCGTGATTCATCTTCTCTCTGGGTTGTAGAAGCACTTGTCGATGAGGGCGCAACAATGAAGCGCTTCCGTCCACGTGCTCAAGGCCGCGGCTTCCAAATCTTGAAGCGCACAAGCCAGATCACACTCGTTGTCTCTGATGACCGCGGATACCGCCCACATGGTGGTCGCAAGGTTGTCAATGCAAAGGCGAAGGCTCCAGCAATTGCTAAGCCAGTTAAGTCTGAAGGGAAGGCCGAATAAATGGGTCAAAAAGTCAATCCACACGGCTTCCGTTTGGGCATCACAACTGAGTTCAAGTCACGTTGGTATGCAGAGAAGCTTTACAAGGATTATGTGAAGGAAGATATCGAGATCCGTCGCATGATGAACAAGGGTATGGAGCGCGCAGGCGTTTCACGCATCGAAATTGAGCGCACACGTGAGCGTGTTCGTATCGATCTCTATACAGCTCGCCCTGGAATCGTCATCGGTCGTCGCGGCACAGAAGCTGATCGCATTCGCATGGATCTCGAGAAGCTCACAGGCAAGCAAGTGCAACTCAACATTCTTGAAGTGAAGAACCCTGAAGTTGATGCGCAACTCGTCGCACAGGCAATTGCCGAGCAGCTCTCTGCTCGTGTCTCTTTCCGTCGCGCGATGCGTAAGTCAATGCAGGCAGCTCTTAAGGCTGGCGCTCAAGGTATTCGTGTTCAATGTGGTGGACGTCTTGGCGGAGCTGAAATTGCTCGCTCAGAGTTCTACCGCGAGGGCCGCGTTCCACTTCACACACTTCGCGCAGATATTGATTACGGCTTCTATGAGGCTGCAACAACATTCGGTCGCCTAGGCGTCAAGGTCTGGATCTACAAGGGTGAAGTTATCGAATCCCGCGCAGAGCGCGCCGCATCAGCACTTGCTGCAGCACGCGCACCAAAGCCATCACGCCCATCAAATAATCGTCAACAACGTGCACCTCGTGGAGAAGTTACCTCTTCAACACCAGCTTCACGCGCTGAAGCAGCTGCCGCTGCGCCAGCAAGCACAGAAGGAGCGGCTGAATAATGTTAATTCCACGTCGCGTAAAGCACCGTAAGCAGCACCACCCAAAGCGTGCTGGAATGTCAAAGGGCGGAACATCAGTTGCGTTCGGTGACTTCGGTATACAAGCTCTTGAGCCTGCTTACGTAACAAACCGTCAGATTGAAGCTGCACGTATTGCAATGACACGTCACATCAAGCGTGGTGGAAAGGTTTGGATCAACATTTATCCAGATCGTCCACTTACAAAGAAGCCTGCTGAAACTCGTATGGGTTCCGGTAAGGGTTCTCCTGAGTGGTGGATTGCAAACGTTAAGCCAGGTCGTATCATGTTCGAAGTTTCTGGAGTTAGCGAAGAGCTTGCTACAGAAGCTATGACACGTGCGATCCACAAGTTGCCAATGAAGTGCCGTGTAGTAAAGCGAGAGGAGTTCTAATGTCTAATATCGTGACAGCAGAGCAGCTTCGTGCGCTCTCTACAGACGAGCTAGCGATCAAGCTTCGCGAGTCGAAGGAAGAACTTTTCAACCTTCGCTTCCAAGCCGCTACTGGCCAACTTGAAAGCCACGGTCGTTTGACCGCGGTCCGTAAAGAGATTGCACGTATCTACACAATCTTGCGTGAGCGCGAGCTTGGAATTGGAGGCGCAGCGTGAGCAATGTAAATAACTCAGCTGAAAACAAGGACGAGCGCGGATTCCGCAAGACTCGTGAAGGCATTGTTACGAGCGACAAGATGGATAAGACCGTCACAGTTGCTATCCAAAGCCAGACAAAGCACAGCGTTTATTCAAAGGTTATGACCCGCAGCCACAAGCTCAAGGCACATGACGAAAAGAACGAGGCTGGCATCGGCGATCGCGTTCTCCTCATGGAAACTCGTCCACTATCGGCAACCAAGCGTTGGCGTGTAGTCGAGATCCTCGAGAAGGCTAAGTAAGGGGTAATCGAGAATGATTCAACAAGAATCCAGACTTCGCGTCGCGGATAACACAGGCGCAAAGGAACTTCTTTGCATCCGTGTACTCGGTGGCTCTTCACGTCGTTACGCCGGTATCGGTGACATCATCGTTTGCACCGTCAAGGATGCAATTCCTGGTGGTCAGGTAAAGAAGGGTGAAGTCGTCAAGGCTGTCATCGTTCGTACCGTTAAAGAGAATCGTCGTCCAGATGGTTCATACATCAAATTTGATGAAAACGCTGCAGTCATTCTTAAGGCTGACGGCGAACCTCGCGGCACCCGTATCTTCGGACCAGTTGCTCGCGAACTTCGTGACAAGCGTTTCATGAAGATCATTTCGTTGGCGCCGGAGGTGCTCTAAAAATGGCAAACATTAAGCGTGGCGATACTGTTCAAGTAATCGCAGGCAAAGATAAGGGCGTAAAAGGCACAGTCCTTGAAGTTGATAAGCGCGAACAGCGCGTCATCGTCGAAGGTGCTAACCGCGTCAAGCGTCACACAAAAGAGACCACCTCAGAGCGTGGTGTCAAAGTTGGCGGCATCTTGACCGTAGAAGCTTCGATTCACTTGTCTAACGTGCAACTCGTTGGCGATGATGGCAAGGCAACTCGCATCGGTTCACGTGTTGATGAGAACGGCAAGAACGTTCGCATCTCACGTCGCACTGGAAAGGACGTCTAATCATGTCAGCTGATACAGCAACAGCTCCTCGTCTGAAAGCTCGCTACCGTGCGGAGATCGCTCCAGCACTTGTTAGCCAGTTTGCATACAAGAATCCAATGCAGGTTCCTGGCCTTGTTAAGGTCATCGTGAACATGGGTGTTGGCGAAGCAGCTCGTGACTCAAAGTTGATCGAAGGCGCAATCCGCGATCTCACAATCATCACAGGTCAAAAGCCTCAGGTGACAAAGTCACGCAAGTCAATCGCTCAGTTCAAGTTGCGTGAAGGTATGCCAATTGGCGCACACGTCACACTTCGCAACGACCGTATGTGGGAGTTCACAGATCGTCTTCTATCGATCGCACTTCCTCGTATCCGCGACTTCCGTGGACTTTCTCCAAAGCAATTCGATGGCAACGGTAACTACACCTTCGGTCTCACCGAGCAGGTTGTATTCCCTGAAATCGAGCAGGATAAAGTCGACCGCACACGCGGTATGGATATCACTTTCGTAACAACCGCTAAGACAGATGACGAAGGCCGTGCGCTTCTTAAAGCTCTCGGTTTTCCATTCCGTGAGAACTAAGGGATAGGGGACAAGCAATGGCAAAGACATCGCTCAAAGTTAAAGCTGCTCGTAAGCCTAAGTTCAAGGTTCGCGGTTACACACGTTGCCAGCGTTGTGGTCGTCCACACGCTGTCTACCAAAAGTTCGGCATCTGCCGCATCTGCTTCCGCGAGATGGCTCACAAGGGCGAACTTCCTGGCATCACCAAGGCTTCTTGGTAAATCCAGTAATACGTTTTACTTCAGTAGTTCACTCTATAAAAAGTAATAAAAAAACCACATAAACCCAAGCAGTACATAACTACAAGCTAGGTCTGATTCACGAATAAGAGATCTCAAGGATCTTGTGTCTTATTCACGAACAGAAACCGGTTTGAGAAAGGCCAGAGGCCACAGTATGACAATGACAGATCCGATCGCAGACATGCTTGCACGTCTGCGCAACGCGAACTCTGCGTACCACAACACGGTTTCAATGCCGTCGTCGTCGGTAAAAGTTCGCATTGCTGAAATTCTTAAGCAGGAGGGCTTCATCGCCAGCTTCAAGGTAGAAAATACCGTTGCTGGTTTTGGAAAGACTCTCACCATTGATTTGAAGTTTGGTGCAGATCGCGAGCGTTCAATCGCTGGTCTTCGCCGCGTTTCAAAGCCTGGTCTTCGTGTTTACGCGAAGTCAACAGCGCTTCCTAAGGTCCTCGGTGGCCTTGGCGTTGCAATCATCTCAACATCATCTGGTTTGCTTACTGATAAGCAAGCCAACAAGCAAGGGGTAGGCGGAGAAGTTCTCGCCTACGTATGGTGATTAGCTAATGTCACGTATCGGTCGTTCACCCATCACAATTCCAGCTGGAGTTGAAGTCAACATTTCAGGACAGGAAGTTGCTGTAAAGGGTCCTAAGGGATCACTTTCACACACGCTTGCTGGCCCAATCTCAATCGCGAAGGAAGAGTCAGTACTTGTCGTTGTGCGTCCAGACGACAGCCGTACAGCTCGCTCTCTTCACGGTCTTTCACGTACTTTGGTTGCCAACATGCTTGAAGGCGTTACCAATGGATACTCAAAGACAATCAACATCGTCGGCGTTGGTTACAAAGTTACCGAGAAGGGCTCAGATCTTGAGTTCGCTCTTGGCTATAGCCACGTTGTTCCTTTCAAGGCTCCTGAAGGCATCACCTTCAAAGTTGAGTCTGCTACCAAGCTCTCTGTTGTCGGTATCGACAAGCAGCTTGTTGGCGAAGTAGCTGCGAAGATTCAAAAGCTTCGTAAGGCTGATCCATACAAGGGTAAGGGTCTGCATCTAGAAGGCGCGAAGATTCGCCGCAAGCAAGGAAAGACAGGTAAGAAGTAATGGCTATCGGTGTAAAAGTTGTTAAAGGCTCGGCTCAGAACGCCCGCCGTCGTCGCCACTTCCGTGTCCGCAAGCGTGTAGTCGGTTCTGCCGAGCGTCCACGTCTTGTTGTTTCACGTTCATCTCGTCACCTTGTAGCGCAGATCGTTGATGATTCAATCGGTCAGACACTTGCTTCGGCATCAACTCTCGAGAGCGCACTGCGCGAATCAAAGGCTGATAAGACTGCAAAGGCTCGCATCATTGGTGCAGAACTCGCAAAGCGCGCTAAGGAAAAGGGAATTTCTACAGTGGTCTTCGACCGCGGTGGAAACAAGTACACCGGTCGCATTGCAGCTCTTGCAGATGCTGCTCGTGAGAATGGATTGGACTTCTAATGGCTACTCCTCCAGCAAATACAAATGCGGGTGACCGCGGTCCACGTACCGGCGGCAACGCTGGCCAAAGTGACCGTCGTCGTCGCGATGGAGCTCCCGAAAAAGAGAAGTCTCCATACACAGAGCGCGTGGTCTTCATTAACCGTGTAGCAAAGGTTGTTAAGGGCGGACGTCGTTTCTCCTTCACAGCACTTGTTGTCGTTGGTGACGGAAAAGGCACTGTAGGCGTCGGTTACGGCAAGGCGAAGGAAGTTCCACAAGCCATCGCTAAGGCTGTTGAAGATGCTAAGAAGCAGTTCTTCAAAGTCCCACTTCTTAACGGAACTATTCCTCACCCAGTTCAGGGTGAAGCTGCAGCTGGCGTAGTTCTTCTACGCCCTGCATCACCTGGTACAGGAGTTATCGCTGGCGGTCCAGTACGTGCAGTACTTGAGTGCGTAGGTATCAGCGATGTTCTTACCAAGTCTCTTGGATCTAATAACCCCATCAACATGGTTCATGCCACCGCCGCAGCTCTAAAGATGTTGGAAAACCCAACAGCTATCGCAGCTCGTCGTGGTCTGCCTCTTGAAGATGTCGCACCTGCAGCAATTGCTCGTGCCGTAGCAGCATCGGTTGGTGCATAATGCCTCGTCTAAAAGTTACCCAACTACGTTCCAAGGTAGGTGCTCGTCCAGAGCATCGCGATACTTTGCGTTCACTCGGTTTAAAGCGCATTGGTGATGTCGTCGTAAAGGAAGATCGTCCCGAGATTCGCGGAATGGTCGTTGCTGTACGCCACATGATCAAGGTTGAGGAGGTCGAATAACATGGTACTCAAGGTTCATCATCTACGTCCGGCTCCGGGCGCAAAGAAAGCGCGTACTCGTAAGGGTCGCGGTGAAGCTTCAAAGGGTAAGACTGCAGGTCGTGGTGGCAAGGGAACACGTGCTCGTAACGTTGTTCGTGCCGGCTTCGAAGGTGGTCAACTTCCTCTCGTTATGCGTCTTCCAAAGCTCCGTGGTTTCAAGAACCCAGAGCGCGTGGAATACCAGCCAGTGAATGTCTCAACAATCAACGCTCTCTATCCAAAGGGTGGACAGGTTACTGTTGAAGATCTCATTGCTAAGGGCGCAGTCCGCGATGGATACCCAATCAAGGTCCTCGGAAATGGCGACATTTCTGTCAAGGTCACTGTCGTGGCGCACGCCTTCTCTGCTTCAGCATCTGAAAAGATTGCTGCTGCTGGCGGATCTGTTACCAAGCTTTAATAGAAGCTCCCAACAGGCCAAAATCAGTACGAACCTCACTACCTAAGAGATATTAGAAGGAGAAGTTAGATGCTTTCAGCGTTTGGAAAGGCTTTTAAGACGCCAGATCTGCGCGTAAAGATTTTCTTCACCTTGGCCATCATGGCCCTCTTCCGTTTCGGTTCTATTGTTCCAACACCAGGTGTTTCCTACAAGAACGTCCAGAGCTGTCTTAACCAGACCAGCTCTGGCGGTCTTTTTGGACTCATCAACCTATTCAGTGGTGGCGCGCTTCTTCACTTGTCAGTCTTCGCACTTGGCATCATGCCGTACATCACCAGCTCAATCATTATTCAGCTTTTGACTGTTGTCATTCCTCGCTTTGAAGCTCTCAAGAATGAGGGTCAGTCTGGAAATGCAACTCTTACTCAGTACACACGTTATTTGACTGTTGGTCTTGCAATCTTGCAATCCACTGGCTTGATCGCTGTTGCTCGTTCAACCGGTCGCCTCTTTAGCGGATGTACTCTTCCAATCGTTCCTGATTCTTCATGGACACGCATCGTCACCATGGTTTTGGTGATGACAGCTGGTACCGCAGTAATCATGTGGCTTGGTGAATTGATCACCGATCGTGGTGTTGGTAACGGAATGTCGATCTTGATCTTCACATCAATCGCATCTGGTTTCCCAACTCAGCTCTGGTCAATCAAGCAACAAAAGGGTTGGTTCCCATTTGCCTTCGTTATGGCGGTTGGAATCTTGACCGTTGCTGCAGTTGTATTCGTTGAGCAAGCTCAGCGTCGTATTCCTGTTCAATATGCTAAGCGTCAAGTAGGACGTCAGTCATATGGCGGAACATCTACCTATATTCCAATCAAGGTAAACCAAGCTGGTGTTATTCCCGTAATTTTTGCATCATCATTGCTCTACATCCCATCACTGATTGTGAACTTCTCTGGCTCAACAGCTAAGTGGTCAGTCTGGGTTCAGCAGAACTTGGTTAAGGGCGATCACCCTATTTACATCATTTCCTACGCGCTTCTCATCATCTTCTTCACCTACTTCTATGTTGCAATCACATTCAACCCAGATGAAGTTGCAGATAACATGAAGCAATATGGTGGATTTATTCCAGGTATCCGTGCCGGAAAGCCAACTGCGCAATATCTTCAATATGTGCTTTCTCGTATCACCGCTCCAGGTTCGCTATACCTAGCATTTGTTGCAATCATTCCGATCATTGCCTTGATTATGTTCCAAGCATCAACCAACTTCCCATTCGGTGGAACTGCGATCTTGATCGTTGTTGGTGTTGGACTTGATACCGCTAAGCAGATTGAAAGCCAACTACAACAGCGTTCATACGAAGGCTTCCTTCGCTAATGCGCTTAATCCTGGTTGGTCCACCAGGTGCGGGGAAGGGAACTCAAGCAGTTCACTTGGCTGCGCACTATTCCATTCCGCATATCTCTACTGGAGATATCTTTCGCGCCAACATCAAGGGCGAAACAGAGCTTGGAAAACTTGCTAAGTCATATATGGATGCCGGAAATCTTGTTCCTGACTCAGTGACTAACGAGATGGTGAAAGATCGTCTTGCACAAGGAGATCTTGGCAACGGCTTTTTGCTCGATGGATATCCGCGAAATATCGGACAAGCAGAGTTTCTTGGCGATGTACTCGCTACCTTAAGAACCCCACTAGATGCTGTTCTAGAGCTCGCAATTGAGAACTCTGAGATCATCAAGCGCCTATCAGGTCGTCGTATCTGTCGTGGTTGTGGAGCGAGTTATCACGTTCTTTTTGAGAAGCCAGCGGTCGTAGATATCTGCGATAAGTGCGGGGGAGAGCTTTACCAGCGCGCCGATGATCAAGAAGACGTCATTGCAAATCGCCTCAATGTCTACAAAGAGCAGACCGCTCCTATTGTGGATTTTTATCGCAACGCAGGACTTCTAAAAGTCATTAGCGCTCTTGGTGATGTTTCAGAGATCAGCGCTCTTGCAATTTCAACGCTCGGAAATTAAAGGGCTCTTGCACGCATGAGCATTCAGATTAAAACTCTCGATCAACTTAAGTTGATGCGTAAAGCTGGGATAATCGTGGGTCAGGCGCTTGAACTCATGCGCGCTGCGATCGCCCCTGGTGTTACTTCATTAGACCTCGATGCCATCGCTGCTGATTTTCTCAAGAAGAATAATGCGCAACCGTCATTTTTGAATTACCACGGATACCCCAATGTTATCTGCGCCTCGGTCAACCAAGAGGTAGTTCACGGAATTCCGAATGAACGACCAATGGTTGAGGGCGATGTCATGTCAATTGATTTTGGCGCGATCGTCGAAGGCTGGCATGGTGATTCTGCAATCTCAGTTGGAGTCGGCCAGGTCTCGCCAGAAAATCAGTTGCTCATGGATACCTGCGAAGGCTCGATGTGGGCAGGAATTGCCGCAGCAAAAGTCGGCGGACACCTCACTGATCTCTCGTACGCGATTGAGCAGTACATCAAGTCTGAGAATAAATATGGCAAATATGGAATTGTCCGTGAATATGGTGGCCATGGCATTGGCACCGAGATGCACCAAGATCCGCACCTGCTCAACTATGGCCCGGCGGGAATGGGTCCAGAGCTCAAGGCTGGCATTGCGCTCGCTGTCGAGCCAATGATCACCCGTGGGACTGAGAAGATGCGCGTTCTCTCCGATGATTGGACTGTCGTGACGGGGGATGGCTCATTTGCCGCCCACTTCGAGCAATCCTTCGCCCTTTTGCCAGATGGCAAGCCTTTTGTCCTGACCGCCCTCGATGGCGGCAAGGCCAAGCTAGGGGAGCTAGGGGTTGAGATCTCGGATCTGCTGGTCTAGCTGTTCTGGTTTGGTGTAGCCCTGCTAGCAGAGTTAGCTCGCGGATTTCGTATTTTCGCCCTTTGACCTTAGGATTGCCCTCTGCCTAGAAATGGGCGGCACAACCTTTGGGTGTAAAAACCCAAGTCACTCAACCCTGTTCAGAAACGTAGGTACTGCTTGGCTAAGAAAGATGGCGCAATCGAAATCGAAGGCACCGTAGCTGAAGCATTGCCCAACGCAATGTTCCGAGTTGAACTGACAAATGGACACAAAGTTCTTGCACACATCAGTGGCAAGATGCGACAGAACTACATTCGCATCCTTCCTGAAGATCGTGTGATTGTTGAACTAAGTCCATATGACCTCACACGAGGTCGAATCATTTATCGTTATAAGTAAAAATACTTTTACTTATTTAAGTGTGAAAGAGGAACATCGTGAAAGTTAAGCCAAGCGTGAAGAAGATTTGCGACAAGTGCAAAGTCATTCGTCGTAATGGTCGCGTCATGGTCATTTGCGAGAACCTTCGTCACAAGCAACGCCAAGGCTAAATAAAACGCTGATAAAACAGCTAATAAATAGCTTGTAAAAAAACCGAATACGCGTGATGTAACTGAAGAGAAATCTTCAGACCCTCGGACTGGTAGGCCGAGGCCCAGTTACCCAACTGGGGACATTGCGAAGGACCTTCCAGATTAAAGAAAAAGGGTAAGCGATATGGCACGTCTTGTTGGTGTCGATCTACCTCGCGAAAAGCGAGTCGAGATCGCACTCACCTATATTTTCGGGATTGGATTGACCCGCGCGCACGCAACATTAGCTGCGACCGGCATCAACCCAGATACCCGCGTTAAAGATCTTCAAGAGCCAGAATTGGCATCGCTTCGTGAATTTATCGAAGCAAATTACAAAATCGAAGGTGACCTTCGCCGCGAAATCGCAAGCGATATCCGCCGCAAGGTTGAAATCCAGAGCTACCAAGGTATCCGTCACCGCAAGGGCCTTCCAGTTCGTGGTCAGCGCACACATACAAATGCGCGTACTCGTAAGGGACCTCGTAAGGCAATCGCTGGTAAGAAGAAGGAGACCAAGTAATGGCTGCTGCTAAGACAAAGGGCGCTGCTAAGGCTGGCGCAAAGGGCAAAGTTAAACTTCGCAAGAAGGAAAAGAAGAACATTGCACTTGGACAAGCTCACATCAAGTCCACCTTCAACAACACAATCATTTCAATCACAGATCCTTCTGGCGCTGTTATCTCTTGGTCATCTGCTGGTCAGGTTGGCTTCAAGGGTTCACGTAAATCAACTCCATTCGCAGCACAACTTGCAGCTGAAGCTGCAGCACGTCGCGCGCAGGAGCATGGTTTAAAGAAGGTTGATGTATTTGTTAAGGGACCAGGTTCTGGTCGCGAAACAGCTATCCGTTCATTGCAGGCTGCTGGACTTGAAGTTGGAGCCATCTCAGATGTCACTCCTGCTCCACACAACGGTTGCCGCCCACCAAAGCCTCGTCGAGTTTAAGGAAGGAAGAGAATAAATGGCTCGTTATACCGGAGCAGATTGCAAGCGCTGCCGTCGCGAAAAAGTTAAGCTCTTTCTTAAGGGCTCTAAGTGCGATGGTCCAAAGTGTCCTATTGAGTCACGTCCATATCCACCAGGACAACATGGTCGTGGCCGTTCCAAGGAATCCGAGTACCTACTCCAGATGCGCGAAAAGCAGAAGTGCGCACGTATGTACGGTGTTCTCGAAAAGCAATTCCGCGGATACTACGAAGAGGCTAACCGCCTTCAGGGCAAGACTGGTGAAAACCTTCTCGTTATTCTCGAGACTCGTCTCGATAACGTCGTCTTCCGCGCTGGCTTTGCAAAGAGCCGCGACATGGCACGCCAACTAGTTCGTCACGGACATTTCTTGGTGAACGGCAAGAAGGTAAACATTCCTTCATTCCGAGTCACACCAATGGACATCATCGATGTCGTCCCTGGCTCACTTGATACCACTCCTTTCATCGTCGCAAGCGCTGAGTTGGGTGACAAGGCTGTTCCAGCATGGATGGAAGTTGTCGGAGCCAAGATGCGTATCTTGATTCACGCAGCCCCAACCCGCCCAATCATCGACACTCTTATCCAAGAGCAATTGATCGTTGAGCTCTACAGCAAGTAATTAGCCGTAAAAAAATTATAAGCAGGAGATCAAATAGTGGATCTCCCCAACGTATGGAGGAACTAAGTGCTCATTGCACAACGCCCTATCCTCACTGAGGAAGTTGTATCGGAGTTTCGCTCGCGTTTCATTATCGAACCGCTAGAGCCAGGCTTTGGTTATACCCTCGGTAACTCATTACGCCGTACTTTGTTGTCTTCGATCCCTGGTGCCGCAATCACCAGTATTCGTGTCAACGGAGCTCTTCACGAATTCACAACTCTTGAGGGTGTTAAGGAAGATCTCACAGAGATCGTCCTTAACATCAAGAACTTGGTGCTTTCATCAGATAACGATGAGCCATCACTTCTTTACATTCGCAAGAGTGGCGAAGGTGTTGTAACTGGTGCTGATGTTGCTGCTCCTGCTGGAGTTGCAATTCATAACCCAGATCTTCACATTGCTACCCTGAATTCAAAGGCTAACTTTGAAGTTGAACTCACTGTTGAGCGCGGTCGTGGCTATGTCACAGCCGTCTCAAACAAGGCTGCGGGTGGCGACATCGGACGCATCCCAGTGGATTCAATTTACTCACCAGTGCTTCGCGTTACCTACAAGGTAGAAGCAACTCGTGTTGAACAACGCACAGACTTCGATCGTTTGATCGTGGACGTAGAGACAAAGCAGTCAATGACTCCTGCAGATGCCATGGCATCAGCTGGTAAGACGTTGGTTGAACTCTTCGGCCTCGCACGTGAATTGAATGTCAACGCTGAAGGCATCGAAATGGGACCTAGCGTCCAAGATGCTGCTCTAGCTGCTGACCTTGCTCTTCCAATCGAAGATCTCGATCTCACAGTACGTTCATACAACTGCTTGAAGCGCGAAGGTATTCATACCGTCGGTGAGCTTGTAGGACGTTCAGAGGCTGACCTTCTTGACATTCGTAACTTCGGTTCGAAGTCGATCGATGAAGTGAAGGCAAAACTTCACAGCATGGGTCTTCAGCTCAAGGACAGCCCAATCGGATTTGATCCAACAAAACACCACAACTACGGAACTGACGTTGACGATGACATCGTCGAGTCAGAACAGCTCTAGGAGAACGCCATGCCAACACCAAGCAGAGGACCCCGTCTCGGAAGCGGTCCAGCTCACGAAAGATTGTTGCTAGGCACTCTGGCTGAGCAACTTTTCGAACACGGCAAGATCAAGACAACCGAAGCGAAGGCTAAGCGCCTTCGTCCATTGGCTGAAAAGTTGATCACTGCTGCGATCGTGGGAGATCTTTCAGCACGTCGTCGCGTAATGCAGACAATCCAGAACAAGAGCGTTGTACACACACTCTTCACTGTGATTGCTCCAAAATTTGCTACACGTCCTGGCGGATACACACGCATCACAAAGGTTGGTCCTCGTAACGGAGATAACGCCCCAATGGCTGTTATCGAACTCGTTCAAGACTAATCCTCAAGCAATAGTAATTAATAGTAATTAATAAGTAATTAGCAACTACGTAGTCACTGATACTCGTATCATGATCGAACCCGCTCTCAACCCCGAGAGCGGGTTTCGTCGTTTACGAATTGATTTAGCGTACGACGGCACCAACTATGCAGGGTGGGGGATCCAGCCCGATCAGCGAACGATCCAAGGCGTTGTTGAGGAAGCGATCTCTCGCTTTGTCCGTTACCCCGTTAAGAGCGTTGTAGCCGGTCGTACGGACGCTGGGGTACATGCAACAGCCCAAGTTATCCATGTCGATATTCCTGCAGACACAGTCGCATCTCGCTACCAACCGGATGCAGATATCTTCGATCCAGAGAATTTTAAATTTCGGATCAATCAGATCCTCGATCCAGATATTCGCCTGCTCAAAGTCAGCGACGCACCCATCAATTTTGATGCCAGATATTTGGCTACTGCTCGCCATTATCGATACAAGCTCCTTGATAACAATCGCGATCTAATGCCGCTAGCTAGGCTCGATGCCGTGACCTGGTTTCGCCCCCTAGATATTGACCTCATGAATGCGGCAGCTAAGCCGCTTCTTGGGAAACACGATTTTGTGACTTTCTGCCGATACCGCGTGGGCGCCACAACAATCCGAACTCTGACGGAATTTTCCTGGTCACGGGATTCCGACGGCTTTGTCATCTGCGATATTGCTGCCGACGGCTTTGGGTGGAATATGGTCCGAAATCTTGTTGGAGCAGGCGTCTGCGTGGGGGAAGGGCGATTTGCCCCTGAATGGATGGAAGAGATCCTCAAGGGCGCGGCCCGGGTCTCAGATTCCTACGTTTTCCCAGCTGCTGGGCTGACCCTAGTAGGTGTGGATTACCCACTTCCCGCGAGCTCACCCGATGGACTCATTTTGACCCCAACCCCCTTTGGCGGGTAACCTGCTCCTCTTACATCTTGTTGAAATGACTTTTTAAGCGATTTTATGAGAGATGTATTTACCGCTAATAAGACTAGAAAGAGAGAGACCTCGTGCGCACATTTACACCGAAAGCTGGTGACGTCACCCGCAAGTGGCATGTCATCGACGCTGAAGGAGTTGTCCTTGGTCGTCTAGCTAGCCATGCAGCTGTGCTCCTTCGTGGAAAGCACAAGACAACATTCGCACCACATATCGACATGGGTGACTTCGTTGTTGTTATCAACGCAGAGAAGATTGTTCTTACAGGACAGAAGGCCGGACAGAAGTTCGCGCACCATCACTCAGGTTACCCAGGTGGTATGACTTCTATCGTGTACGCAGACTTGATCAACCAAGATCCAACTCGCGTTATCGAAAAAGCAATCCTAGGAATGATTCCTAAGAACAAGCTTGGTCGTTCAGTTGGTTCAAAGCTCAAGGTATACGCAGGTTCAGAGCATCCACATGCTGCACAGAACCCAACACCATATGTATTCAATCAAGTTTCACAAATCGTGAAGAAGTAAAGGAAGAAGCCATGTCAGATTTCGATACAACAGTCGACGCTTCAAACGATGAAGCAGTGCTCACTTCATACTCTTCATCAACACCAGCTGCTTCAACCAACCGTGCTGCAATCAAGGCACCAGGTGGCGGAACTGGTCGTCGTAAAGAAGCTGTTGCTCGTGTTCGCCTAACACCTGGTTCAGGTAAGTGGATCGTTAACGGCAAAGAGCTTGCTAACTATTTCCCAAATAAGGTTCACCAACAATTGGTATCAGAGCCTTTCCGCACAGTAGGTGCAGAGAACCAATACGACGTTGTTGCTCGCATCAACGGTGGCGGAACTTCTGGACAAGCTGGTGCACTACGTCTTGGTGTAGCTCGTGCACTCAATGAGATTGATCGCGATGCTAACCGCCCTTCACTTAAGAAGGCTGGATTCCTTACTCGTGACCCACGTGTTATTGAGCGTAAGAAGTACGGTCTCAAGAAGGCACGTAAGCGTTCTCAATACAGCAAGCGTTAATTTCGCTTTCGCTGTTATGGCGCTGTAATGACACTCTTTGGCACTGATGGTGTTCGAGGTTTAGCAAATGGTTTTCTCACTGCTGAATTAGCAGTTGATTTGGCTATTGCTGCCGCTCACATTCTCGGAGAAATCGGCGCCTTTAAACATGTCGATGGGCATCGCCCAATCGCAATTGTTGGACAAGATTCGCGCGCCTCTGGAGAATTTCTAGAGGCTGCAGTTGTTGCTGGCCTTGCAAGTGCTGGCGTAGATGTTTATCGCGTCGGTGTTCTACCGACTCCCGCTGTTGCGTATTTAGTTGCAGAAACCGGGGCAGATCTTGGCGTCATGATCAGCGCTTCGCATAATCCAATGCCCGATAACGGAATTAAGTTCTTTGCAAAAGGTGGCGGCAAGTTAGACGACGCACTTGAAGCCGCAATTGAAGCGCGGATGAGAGAGCACTGGGAGCGACCAACAGGTCGTAACGTTGGTCGAGTTATCGATGACAATTCTGCATCTGAGCGATATCTCTTTCACTTACTCAACACGCTCACAACAAATCTCTCTGGATTGAAAATTGTTGTTGACTGCGCAAATGGTGCATCTTCACGCGTAGCACCAAAGGCTTACGCGCGCGCCGGTGCAGAAGTTATTGCAATTTCTCACGAACCAAATGGTTGGAATATCAACGAGGACTGCGGTTCGACACATTTAGCTAACCTCAAAGCCAAAGTGCTCGAAGTTGGCGCCGATCTCGGCATTGCGCATGATGGCGATGCAGATAGATGCTTAGCTGTTGATCACGAAGGCAATGAAGTAGATGGCGACTTCATCATGGCCATTCTTGCTGCGGATTGGCAATCTCGCGGCCTACTCACAAATGAGACCGTTGTAGGTACCGTGATGAGCAACCTTGGATTTATTAGGGCTATGCAAGCTCTTGACATCAATGTTGAAACTACTGCAGTTGGCGATCGCTATGTATTAGAGAAGATGTTGGCCGATAACCATTCACTCGGTGGAGAGCAATCTGGTCACATCATCATGCGTCATTACGCGAACACTGGCGATGGACTCTTGACCGCGCTTCACTTGATGCAGGCTGTAAAAAATAGTGGCCGTTCGCTCAAAGAGCTCGCGACAGTGATGGAGCGTTTTCCACAAGTATTGATTAACGTCAAAGATGTCGAGAAGGAGAAGCTTGCGGGTTCTCAGGTGATCACTGAGGCAGTCTCTACCCATGAGAGTCGACTTGCGTCTAGCGGGCGTATCTTGGTTCGTCCTTCGGGCACCGAACGGTTGGTTCGCGTGATGGTCGAGGCACAGAGCAAGGAAGTGGCCGAGAATATCGCCCAAGAAATCGCGACACTAGTAAGATCTGAACTCGCAGAGTAGCTGCACTAAAAGAGTTTCATAGATTTGATGGGGGTATAGGCCATGTGTGGCATTGTCGGATACACCGGTAAGGCCCAGGCTCTCTCACCAGTCCTAGAAGGTCTTCGCCGTCTGGAATATCGCGGATACGACTCTGCAGGTATTGCACTTGTCGTTACTCCTGGCGCACCTCTCTGGATCGAAAAGCGTGCTGGCAAGCTAGCCAATCTCGAAGAGACTCTTGGTACGAATAAGCCAGATGCGCATAGTGGTATCGGACATACGCGCTGGGCAACACATGGCGGGCCGACGGATACCAACGCGCATCCGCATTTAGATAATGAAGGCAAGCTAGCGCTGATTCACAATGGAATCATCGAGAATTATGTCGAGTTGCGTGCCGAACTCGAAAAGCGTGGCCATGTATTTAAATCTGAGACCGACACTGAATCTGTTGTGCACTTATTGAGCGATGCACGTAAAGCTCATAACGGTGATTTGGCAGCAGCTATGCGCGAGGTCTGTAGCCAACTGCGCGGATCTTTCACCTTGCTCGCAATTCATGCCGACGAACCTGGACGCATTGTCGGCGCACGTCGCAACTCTCCACTCGTTGTAGGAGTGGGTCAAGGCGAGAACTTCCTGGCCTCAGATGTCTCGGCATTTATTGCATACACCAAGCATGCACTTGAGCTCGGTCAAGATGAAGTTGTTGACATCACGTCATCATCGATCGTTGTCACTGACCTAGCTGGAACAATTATTACTCCACGCGAATACGAAATTTCTTGGGATGCATCAGCAGCCGAGCGCGGGGGATTCCCACACTTCATGCTCAAAGAGATTTACGAGCAACCTAAGTCGATCGCAGACACTCTCATCGGTCGCACGGCTGGTCTTGATCCAGAGATCACCGCGGGAATTAATCTCGAAGGCATCTCAAAAGTTGTCATCATCGCCTGCGGTACTGCGTATCACGCAGGTCTGGTCGGTAAGTATGCAATTGAAAAGTGGGCCAACATTGCTGTCGATGTTGAGCTAGCTTCCGAATATCGCTACCGCGAACCAGCTGTTGACGGAACTACTTTGGTTATTCCGATCTCGCAATCTGGGGAGACGATGGATACGTTGATGGCGATGCGTTATGCGCGCTCACACGGCGCTCGAGTGTTCGCGGTCTGCAACACCAATGGATCGACAATCCCACGTGAATCAGATGCGGTTCTGTACACCCATGCTGGTCCTGAAATTGCCGTTGCCTCAACAAAGGCTTTTACTGCTCAGCTCATCGCGATGTATCTCATTGGTCTTCACCTAGGCCGTGTTCGCGGAGTTGTTAGCGCAGAATTATCTGAAGAAATTGGCCAAGAGCTCGCTGAGCTACCAAGCAAGGTCGAGCAGATTCTTGAGACCGTAGAGCCCCTTCGCGCGCTCACTCGCCAGTTTAAGGACTCAACATCGATGCTCTTCCTCGGCCGAAATGTTGGATACCCAACTGCACTCGAGGGCGCACTCAAACTTAAAGAGCTTGCATACATGCACGCCGAAGGATTTGCTGGAGGAGAACTCAAGCACGGTCCGATCGCTTTGATCGATCAGGGAACTCCCGTCATTGCCATTATGCCAACCTCTCGTTCGCCACTCCATGAAAAGATGGCGAGCAATGTGATGGAAGTAAAGGCTCGCGGAGCTGTTGTCATTGCAATCGGAGATGCTGATCTAGATAGCGCTGCTCACAATATTCGAATCCCTACCTCACACGAATTTTTGCAACCCGTGCTCGCTGTAGTTCCGCTTCAAGTAATCGCTTACGAGATGGCGATTGCCCGCGGCAATGATGTAGATCAACCGCGCAACTTGGCAAAGTCGGTTACTGTCGAATGAGTTGGGGTTCGCTTGAGATTCATAGAAAACAAGAGCGAAATCGGGCACTAGCAATATCAGCACTGCTCTTTGTGGGTTTCCTACTTATTACAGAGCAGGTCATGACTAAGAGTTATATCTATCGTCTCGATCATCGCATTGAAGCGATCAAGCACCACACTTTCAGAGGAGTGCCAAGTCACATTCTGCTTGCTCTCGATGATCTGGGGCTAAGAAGTCTTACCGCTACATGTCTTCTCACTACCGCAGTTCTGATTGCTTATCGTTTTAAATCATGGCGTCCGATCAACCTCTCACTGGCCGCACTCCTATTGCTTAATGGTGTTGTCGGTCTATCCAAATTAATTTTCGGTCGGACAAAACCACGCCTGAATATGGATTACCTTCATCAGGGTGGACTCTCTTACCCAAGTGGACATGCATCGAATGCGCTGCTTACATGGGGAATGTTGGCTTACCTCATCCATACCTACACCAACCGCAAACCATTTAAGGGTCTCAGGCTTTACTGGCTTGTCGGGCTAATGACCGCAACAGTGTGCGTCGTATCCCTGATACGAAAGACCCATTGGTTTAGCGATTTACTGGGCGGACTCTTTTTAGGTGGCTCACTCCTTGTCTTCTTGATCGCCGTAGATCGCGGCTGGCCTTCAAAAAAGCAGCCCTCATGATTCGAGGAATTGGCATTGATGTCGTGGACATTGAGCGCTTTCGGCTCTCACTCGAACGAACACCATCTCTGCGTGAGCGGATCTTTACCGAGCGTGAAGCAGTGCTTAAGACATCCTCGCTTGCGGCTCGTTTTGCTGCCAAAGAAGCACTCGCTAAGGCGATGAATGCAAAAGATATTTTCACCTGGCACGATGCCGAAATAATTAATGAAGAATCTGGACGTCCTGTCTTTCTCTTTAGGGGAGCAATAGCCGAGCGCATAGATGGTGCCAATGTTCAGCTCTCGCTCTCGCACGATGCAGGAATCGCCTCTGCGATGGTAATAATCGAGGATCTCTAATGCGGGCGTATGTCGAAGTAGATCTCGATGCTATTGAAGCAAATGTCCAAGCTGTTAAGACACGGACAAATTCAGAAATTTTGGCGGTCGTTAAAGCTGATGCCTACGGACATGGTCTGGTCCCTGTAGCCAAAGCAGCGCTCAACGCAGGAGCAAGCTGGTTAGGTGTTGCGCTCCTTGAAGAAGCGATCGCTCTTCGAGAATCTGGAATTACAGCGCCTACACTTGCTTGGCTTACACCACTGGGTGAAGATTTCGAGGCAGCAATAAAATCGGGCATCGATCTATCAGTGTCTTCGCTATCTCTTCTAGAAGCGGTCGTGGCTGCTGGCAAGAACGTTGGGACCAAGCCACGACTCCACATAGAAGTTGATACCGGCATGCATCGCGGTGGAGTGCTAGAAGAGTGGGATGATTTTGTTAAGTATGCATCCCTTCACAGAGAAGAGTTTGAACTGATTGGGTACTGGTCGCACTTTGCCCGCGCAGATGAACCTAGCGAGAGTTATAACCAGCTACAGCTCGATGTATTTTCTCGAAAACTCGATGCATTGATCGCAGCAGGGTTATCACCACAGATCGTTCACTTTGCCAATTCTGCGGCTGCGCTAACTTTGCCAGAAGCACATCGCTCGATGATTCGTCTGGGTATCGCGATGTATGGACTCTCTCCAGATGTAACAACCATGGGCAATTCTTTGGATCTTGGCTTGCAACCGGCCATGAGTGTTTATGCCAAATTGCATTTGGTGAAGGCAGTGAAGAAAGGCGATCGGATTGGGTACGGGGGCGTGGGAATAGCGCCAGCTGACACTACGTTGGGGATAGTTGTCATGGGATATTCCGATGGCCTTCCGCGCTCGAGCACTCCTCTTGCCGGTGTCACTCACGATGGAGTGCGTGCACCACTTATCGGTCGAGTATCTATGGATCAATGTGTTGTGGATCTTGGCGCACAGAGCGTCGCCCGTGCCGGTGATTATGTGAGCGTTATTTCTCCGGCTGGATATAGCGCCGACGACTGGGCCCAGGCGGCCAACACCATTAACTACGAAATTGTCACGCGAATCGCAAGACGAGTACCTCGTATCTACACATGATTATTTCTAGCGTAGATGAGATGGTGGAACTGGGCGCACGAATTGGCGCTACGTTGCAAGCAGGCGATGTCATTCTGCTCAGCGGCGAGCTAGGTGCAGGCAAGACTGCGCTTACTCGAGGAATCGGTCGGGCTTTAGGTTTCACTGATGTCACATCACCGACCTTTGTTATCGCGAAGATCCATAACGGAGCTCTGCCACTCGTGCATGTTGATGCGTATCGCCTCCTAGGGCACGAACTTGCGGTATTTGACGATCTCGATTTGGAGACAAGAATTTCTCGAAGCGTCACAGTGATTGAATGGGGCGAAGATTTCATCGATCGAATTGCACCTGATCACGCCACCATCACAATTTCTCATGGTGTCAGTGAGAACGAACGCATAGTTGAATTGACAGGGATTTTGCTATGACCACGATTCTTGCGATAGATACTGCAACTGATCGCACAACGGTCGGCATCGTCAAAGACGGAATAGTTATCTCTGAAAAATATCATGATGACCCTCTAGCTCATGGTGAAATCCTTCCGCAATTAGTTGCGCACGCATTAGCAACCGAGAACAAGATTGACGCGGTGGCGGTGGGTATGGGGCCGGGGCCTTTCACGGGACTGCGAGTTGGCATTGCATTTGCCCAGAGCTTTGCGACTGCTCGCCAGATTCCGTGGCACGGCGTTGATTCCCTTCGAGCACTTGCCTGGATGCGCAGCGAGCCAGAGTTTGTTGTTGCGATTGATGCTCGTCGCCGTGAGTTCTTTGTGCAGCTCTACCGAGCAGGAGAGTTGCTTACCCCTACACGTATTGTGCAGCGAGAAGAATTAACAGAATTTGCAGTACCTGTCATTTCAGGACACCCCTCTGCCCTGGCAATAGCCTCTCTGGTCGGTAGTGAATCCGAAGTACGCGAACCCATCTATATTCGAAAGCCAGATGCCTATCCCGCTCCAAAAGATGTGAAATTCAGGCCATGGCTGGCCACTGATCTGGTCCCGATATACGGACTCGAAAAGGCCTGCTATCCCGATGACCCGTGGTCGCTGGCGCAGTTCAAAGAAGAATTTGCAGGAAAATCGCGCCTCTATCTCGTCGCAGAGTCGCAGGGTGAAGTAGTGGGATATGCCGGAGTGATGGTTCTTGGGGATGTCACCGATATTTTGACGTTGACTGTTGCGCCAGAATTCAGACGCCGAGGAATAGCACGTGAGCTACTGAAGCGAATGATTGATTGGTCGCGTAATCAAAAGGTTGAAGCAGTAATGCTCGAGATGCGCAAGGGAAATGTAGAAGCGCAGCCGCTATATCTTGCCTCTGGCTTTAGAAAGATTTCAGAGCGTGCCGACTATTACGGCGCAGGCGTGGATGCCATCGTTATGCGCAAGGAGCTCAAAGCATGAGCACCTTCACTAGCGGACCACTTGTACTTGGAATAGAGACGTCATGCGATGAGACTGCGGTCGGCATCGTCAGAGGTCGCACGCTGCTCGCCAATGTCATCTCATCGAGTGTGAATGAACATGCACGATTTGGGGGAGTCGTTCCAGAGATCGCCAGTCGCGCACATTTAGAAGCTATGCAATCTGTAATCGCACGCGCACTTGATGAAGCGAAAGTTTCATTAAACGATCTCGACGCAATTGGCGTGACTGCAGGGCCTGGGCTCATTGGTGCGCTTCTCGTTGGCACCAGCGCAGCATCCGGTCTTGCCCTTGGTCTTAATAAACCGCTTTTTGGCGTTAATCATCTCTCGTCACACTTGGCGGTAGATGCGCTCACTGATACTAGAGAGATCAAACCGGCTATTGGTTTGCTCGTTAGTGGAGGGCATAGTTCTATCATCGAACTTCGAGATGTCGCACGCGAAGTACATGTATTAGGAGCGACGATCGATGATGCAGCCGGAGAAGCATTCGACAAAATTGCTCGAATACTTGACTTGGATTTTCCAGGTGGACCAGCGATCGATCGGTTAGCTAAAAGTGGAAACCCGGCTGCTATCGATTTTCCACGAGGGCTTGCCGAATCTGATTACAACTTCTCCTTTAGCGGGCTCAAAACGGCTGTTTCGCGTTATCTTCAGAAGAGTCCACAGGTCCACAGAGGAGATCTCGCTGCATCATTCCAAGAGGCTGTCGTCGATGTCTTACTCACAAAAGCACTAGCTGCCTGTAAGGAGACCGGAATCGATCGCTTGATCATTGCCGGAGGAGTCGCCGCTAATTCGCGGTTACGAGAAGTTGCGGCCGAACGTTGTGCTGTTATGAAGATTGAACTTCGAACTCCACCTATTGCGCTCTGTACGGACAATGGTGCGATGGTGGCGGCTATGACTTCACTCGTCGTGAGTGCGGGTGTTAAGCCCTCGGCAATTGGGCTCGAAGCAATGTCGACGGTGCCGCTTTCGCAGCCGACCTGGGCTTAAGCCTTCTTAGCTTTTTTCTTACGTCCAAGATACATAAAGAGGGTAATGCCACCCAAGATGTAGAGGACCCAAATCATTGCTTGAAGGATTGATGGCTGCTGTGAGTATCCGAAGAGGTTGTGTAGCGCATCGCCAAAGTTGGAATTTTCTGAAAGAACACTTCCTGAATTCCATAGTTGGCGTGTGCCGAAAGAGAGCCACTTCAACTCTTGCATATTTTGAATTGCATCGGCGAGGAGTCCAGCGGCAAAGACCATAAGTGCAACGCCCAGTACTTGGAAGAAGCGACGCATGTTGATCTTGGCACCTAACTTATAAATGAAGAAAGCGATGAGTAGCGCGACAGCAATACCCAAGAACGCACCCAACCAGAGCGCACCACCATGAAGGGGGACAGCAGCTTGTTTAGAGTTCGCAAAAATAATTGCGAGGGTGAAGACCATTGTCTCTAGTCCTTCACGGCCAACAGCTTGAAAAGAGAGAATGGCGAGTCCCCAGCGCTTGCCTTGCGAAAGCGCAGCATCACTTTTGCTCTGCAAGTCGTGAGAGAGACCTCGTGCATGGCTCTGCATCCAGAAAGTCATATAGGTGAGAACTGCTGCCGCCACAAGGAACGTACCGGTCTCAAAGTAAGTCTGGATATTGGAGCCGTTGTATCGCTCAATCAAGAAATAAGCGGTTAGTCCGCCAGCGAAGATGAGGGCAAAGGCTGAGCCGACGCCTGCAAAGACATCCCTGAAGTGAGCTCGCTGATTGATCCGTTTGAGATATGCGAGCAGGATCGCCACGATCATCGAGGCCTCGATACCTTCTCGTAAGAAGATCACAAACGTAGGAAGCATGGCTTGAGCGTAACTTGGGGCTGGTATTTACGCAACATAAGTGTTGCCTAATTACCCTTCGGTAGCCAGCTTTTGGCCACCTCGTTCTCATTTAGCACTCTCGGTTGGTAACTGCTAATTTATGGCTACCGGCGAGGAGCCGGATTTACGGAAAACTAGATTTAAAGGAGCACATCATGGCCGTAGCCATTAAGCCACTTGAAGATCGCATTGTCGTTAAGGCAAGCGCTGCCGAGCAGACCACAGCATCTGGACTCGTAATTCCAGATACAGCTAAAGAGAAGCCACAGGAAGGCACAGTTGTTGCCGTAGGCCCAGGTCGCTTCGATGATGGCGTTCGCACACCAATGGATGTCAAAGTTGGCGACGTTGTTCTGTATAGCAAGTACGGCGGAACTGAAGTGAAGTACAACAACGAGGAGTATCTCGTTCTCTCAGCTCGCGATGTTCTAGCAATCATTGAAAAGAACTAGGTCCGCGCGCAATGGGAAAAACATTAAGTTTTGACGAAAACGCACGCCGCTCCATGGAGCGCGGTGTCAATATTCTTGCTGACACCGTCAAAGTAACTCTTGGACCTAAGGGTCGCAATGTAGTTATTGCCAAGGGGTACGGTGCGCCACTGATCACAAACGATGGCGTCACTATCGCTAAAGAGATCGAGTTAGAAAATCCAGCCGAAAATATGGGTGCACAGCTTGTTAAGCAGGTTGCTGAAAAGACAAACGATGTTGCCGGTGACGGAACAACAACAGCGACTGTCTTAGCTCAAGCAATGGTTCGCGAAGGACTTCGCAACCTTGCTGCAGGCGCACAGCCAATGGATATCAAGTTCGGTATTGAAGCTGCTGTAAGAGCTATCTCTGATGAGTTGAAAAAGAATTCAACCCCGGTCTCAAATAAAGATCAGATCGCTGATGTCGCGACAATCTCTGCTCAGGACAAGGCTATTGGTGATCTCATCGCCGAAGCTATGGACAAGGTTGGCAAAGATGGCGTCATCACTGTTGAAGAATCTTCTACAACTGGCCTAGAACTCGACTTCACAGAGGGCATGCAATTCGATAAGGGTTACATCTCTCCATACTTCGTTACTGATTCAGATCGCATGGAGACGGTCCTCGAAGATGCATTCGTGCTTATCTCAGGACAGAAGATTTCTGCTCTTTCAGAAATCCTTCCAATCCTCGAGAAGATCGCCCAAGCAAATAAGCCACTGTTGATCATCGCAGAAGATGTTGAAGGCGAGGCACTTTCTACACTCGTCGTTAACCGTATGCGTGGAACATTCACTTCTGCAGCTGTTAAAGCTCCTGGATTTGGAGATCGCCGCAAGGCAATGTTGCAAGATATTGCAATCTTGACTGGTGGCCAGGTCATCACACCAGAAGTTGGACTTAAGCTCGAGCAGGTAACAATCGATCTACTCGGCAAGGCACGTCGCGTCGTTATCACCAAGGACAATACAACTATTGTCGATGGTGCTGGCGATAAGAATGACGTTGCAGCTCGCGTTAACGAAATTCGCAATGAACTAGCTAATACAGATTCCGAGTGGGATCGCGAGAAGCTACAAGAGCGAGTTGCAAAACTTGCTGGCGGCGTATGTGTCATCAAGGTTGGCGCGCACACTGAAGTTGAACTCAAGGAGAAGAAGCACCGCCTGGAAGATGCAATTTCAGCAACTCGCGCAGCTGTTGAAGAAGGCATCGTTGTCGGTGGTGGAGCAGCTCTTGTTCACGCAGCAGCAGCTCTTGAAAACGATCTTGGATACGAAGGCGATGCTGCAGTTGGTGTTCGTCTTGTCCGCAAGGCATGCGACGAGCCACTACGTTGGATCGCAGAGAATGCTGGCCAAGAAGGTTATGTCGTTGTAGCAAAGGTCCGTTCTATGAAGCCAAATGAAGGCTTCAATGCGGCTACCGATGTCTATGAAGATCTTGTGAAAGTTGGAGTAATCGATCCAGTGAAGGTGACGCGTTCAGCACTTGCAAACGCTGCCTCAATCGCTGCCATGTTTATTACAACAGAAGCACTTGTCTTTGAAACTCCAGAAGAGGAAGTGAAGGAAGCTGCTAGCGGTCATGGTCATAGCCATGGTCCTGGTGGTCACTCACACTAATCTGATCCGTCAGAAAAAAAACCGGCCCGTGTCGTAATGAGGGGCCGGTTTTTTATTGATTCAGATAGCTATTAGGACGCGCTATCCATATGTAGCGGAATGACCTGCGCGCTCAAACGCAATTCACGTGAAGATTCACGAGCCTGGCGCTCAATAATCAATTGGCGATCTTCTTCTGAAAGGCCGCCCCAAATTCCATATGGCTCTTGTACGGAGAGCGCATGTTGACGGCAGGCTTCAATCACGGGGCAAGTGGCGCAGACTGCTTTCGCATTCTTCTCACGATTGGCGCGACGAGGACCGCGCTCACCATCTGGATGAAAGAACATCTCAGTTGGTAGTTCGCGACATGCACCCTTCTCTTGCCATTCCCAAGCGGAAAGAACTGGGCGGGGTAGACGTGAAATTTCAGCCATGACCTTCTCCAAACTCCTTAAGGGCGGGTACGCCGTATGGCCCAACCATACAATCGTTTCATAAGTTGTTCAAGTGCCTACCCTCAAATTTCTGCGAGGAGGCTTTCTTTTCTCACCTTCGAGTGGCGCAAAGCACCTTTGTGCAGGAGCATTGGGCCATGACAAGGCCCATGACAAGACGCATGGAGAGTCGCATGGAGTGTCGCATGGAGTGTCGCATGGAGAGCCAGAACGAGGGTCAGTTAGGCCAGGCAAGCAGCCTTGAAGCCACGCTGCCGCCCGCTGGGCTCACCGTTGCGGCCGTTGCCAGACGGATAGGCGTCGCTCCAGCCACGCTGCGTACATGGGACAGGCGTTACGGCTTAGGGCCTACCCAGCACACACGGGGCTCTCACCGCCGGTATAGCGAAGAAGATCTGGCGCGATTGACTGCGATGCGCAGACTGATTGTCGCAGGTGTATCTCCTGCCGAGGCGGCAGCTCAAGCGATGACATTTTCAGGAGCACCAGACTTTGCGGACGAGCGGATCTCGACCGAGTTCGCTGGCGATCTCATCGCCCTGCTTAAGAGAGCATGCCTCTCCCTGGATCGTGCAATTGTCGAAGACGAGATTGCAGCTGCAATCAGTCGCGATGGCGTAGGTGCCACCTGGTCAAACGTTTTGGTGCCGCTTCTCAAAGAGGTCGGAGATGATTGGGCCAAATCCGGCAAGGGAATTGAAGTTGAACATATGCTCAGCGAAATCATTTCTCGAGCGCTGGCAGAAAGCTCCTGCAAGGTCACCAACCCGGTAAACCCAACCCCTGTGCTGCTGGCGTGTGTGGGTGAGGAGAACCATCACCTAGCGATTAGTGCGCTCGCTGCCTGTCTGGCGCAGGATTCGATCCAAGTTCAATACCTCGGCGCGCGGACACCTCAGGTTGCAATCAATGAGACGGTCCGCAGAAGTGTTCCACCGGCAATCTTTCTTTGGGCCCAGCTAGCCTCGAATGCGAATCGTGCTTTTGTGGATGATCTGCCATCTGTTCGCCCCACCCCTCGAGTTATTCTCGGTGGACCTGGATGGAATGGAGTTCAGTGTGAGCGGGCCTATGTGGCACACGATCTTGGTAGCGCTCGCATAGAGATCGCTCGAGCTGTGGGTATTTCAAGCCACTAGACTTCCCCAATGATTGATAACGCCCGGGAAAAAGTCCTGATGACGGGTCTGACATACGATGATGTGCTTCTGCTGCCAGATGCCTCCGATGTCGTTCCAAGCGAAGTAAGCACGCAGACACGCCTTACCCGAAACATCTCCCTCTCAATTCCAATCGCTTCCTCAGCGATGGATACTGTGACGGAATCTGAGATGGCAATCGCGATGGCAAAGGCCGGTGGAGTTGGAATTTTGCACCGCAACCTCTCGATTGCTGATCAGGTCAAGCATGTAAAGCTCGCTAAAGCCCAAGGGATCGTAGGCGCAGCGGTAGGCGTTGGTGAAGATGGTTATGCACGCGCGGTCGCACTTATTGAAGCTGGCGTAGATGTCGTCGTTGTTGATACCGCTCATGGACATCACCGTGGCGTACTCGATGCAGTTGCTCGCATCAAAAAAGAATTCCCGCACATCGAAATTATTGGTGGCAATGTTGCTACACGCGCAGGAGCGCAAGCTCTCATCAATGCTGGTGTTGACGCAGTGAAGGTTGGAGTAGGTCCAGGTTCAATCTGTACTACTCGTGTTGTTGCAGGTGTTGGAGTTCCACAAGTAACTGCGATCATGGAAGCGCACAAAGCATGTGTGACGGCAGATATTCCATTGATCGCTGATGGCGGACTTCAATATTCTGGGGATATTGCCAAAGCAATTGTCGCTGGTGCAGACACCGTAATGCTTGGATCACTGCTTGCAGGTTGCGCCGAATCACCAGCTGACCTCATTGAGATCAATGGCCGCAAATTCAAGGGCTATCGCGGAATGGGTTCACTCGGAGCGATGCAATCACGTGGTGAACAAAAGTCATACTCTAAAGATCGTTACATGCAAGACGATGTCCTTGCTGAAGACAAGCTAGTTCCAGAGGGAATCGAAGGCAAGGTTGCGTACAGCGGTCCGGTTGCCACAGTCCTTCACCAGCTTGTTGGCGGACTTCGTTCCGGAATGGGTTATGCAGGGGCTGCAACAATTTCTGATCTTCAAACTCGCGGACAACTTATTCAAATTACAGCGGCTGGTCTTCATGAGAGCCACCCACATGACATTCTTGATGTTGCAGATGCGCCAAATTATCGTGGCGGAAAGTAGGTAGGAAATGAACGAGATCGAAATCGGCCCAGGAAAGCGCGCACGCACCGCATACTCATTTGATGACATCGCAATAGTTCCAAGTCGCCGCACACGCGACCCAGAAGAAGTCTCTATTCAATGGCAGATCGATGCTTACAAATTTGCACTTCCTATGCTTGCAGCGCCTATGGATTCTGTGGTCTCACCCGAGACTGCGATCGCGATTGGCAAGCTCGGCGGAGTGGGAGTCCTTGATCTCGAAGGGCTATGGACTCGCCATGAAGACCCACGTATCCAACTGGGAGAAATTGCATCATTGCCACAAGAGCAAGCGATTCGTCGCATGCAAGAGCTTTACTCAGCTCCTATTCAAGAGAGTTTGATTAAAGAGCGTATCGCTGAGATTCGCGCAGCTGGTGTCACTGTTGCGGCAGCTCTCTCTCCGCAGCGCACCGCAGAACTCCACAAGCTTGTCGTTTCAGCAGGTGTAGATCTCTTTGTTATTCGTGGAACGACTGTGAGTGCAGAGCATGTCTCGAGTAAGACAGAGCCGCTGAACTTAAAGAAATTTATCTACGAACTCGATGTTCCGGTCATTGTTGGAGGATGCGCTACTGCATCAGGTGCGCTGCACTTGATGCGTGCCGGTGCTGCTGGAGTTCTCGTTGGATTTGGTGGCGGAGCTGCTCACACAACTCGTACGGTTCTTGGTATTGCAGTCCCTATGGCATCTGCAGTCGCAGAAGTTGCATCAGCGCGACGCGACTATATGGATGAATCTGGTGGACGTTATGTTCACGTCATTGCCGACGGCTCTGTTGGTCACAGCGGTGATATCGCCAAGGCGATCGCATGCGGCGCAGATGCTGTGATGATGGGCTCACCACTTGCTCGAGCAGTAGAAGCACCCGGCAAGGGCTGGCACTGGGGAAGTGAAGCGCACCATGCAGAGTTGCCTCGTGGTAATCGCGTTCACGTGGGAACTGTTGGTTCACTTGAGGAAATTCTTACAGGTCCGTCTCACACCGCAGATGGCTCCATGAACCTCTTCGGTGCACTTCGTCGCGCTATGGCTACATCCGGCTATGAAAACCTTAAAGAGTTCCAACGTGTTGAGATCGTCGTTCAGTAATGAGTGATCTCGTACTTGTCGTAGATTTTGGTGCTCAATACGCGCAGTTGATTGCGCGTCGCGTTCGTCAGGCGAACGTGTATTCGGAGATTGTTCCTTCATCGATGCCTGTGTCGGAGATGATCGCAAAGAAGCCAAAGGCAATCATTCTTTCTGGCGGGCCATCAAGCGTTTACGAGCCTGGTGCGCCAACACTCGATCCAGCGCTCTTTGATCACAAGATTCCGACTTTTGGAATTTGTTACGGCTTTCAGGCCATGGCAGCTGCACTCGGTGGCGTTGTTAGCCAGACGGGTAAATCTGAGTTTGGACGCACCACTGCTACACAGAGCGTCGAGTCAACATTATTTTCAGGGTTAGATAACGAGTTCCGTGTGTGGATGAGTCACGGTGATTCTGTTACTCAAGTTCCTGCCGGATTTATATCAACAGCAAAGACTGAAGATACTCCGATAGTGGCTTACGAAAATGCGGATGCAACTCTGGCTGGCGTTCAGTGGCATCCAGAAGTTTTGCACTCAGAACACGGCCAAGAGATTTTGCGTCGATGGCTGGTAGATATTGTTGGATGTAACCCAACGTGGACGAGTGAAAATATTGTTGCCACAGAAGTGGCAAAGATTCGCGCACTGGTGGGGGACAAGCGTGTTATCTGCGGTCTCTCCGGTGGAGTGGACTCAGCTGTTGCTGCAGCGATTGTGCAGAAAGCAATCGGCTCTCAACTCACATGTGTCTTTGTGGATCATGGCCTACTGCGTGAAGGCGAAGCAGTTCAGGTCGAAAAAGATTATGTCGCAGCAACCGGCGTTGATTTGATGGTTGTGGATGTGCGTGAAAAATTCCTTAACGCACTAGCTGATGTCACAGATCCTGAAACAAAACGCAAAATTATCGGCACCGAATTCATCCGCACATTTGAAGAAGCTGCGCGCACTATTTCAGCAAGCGGAACCGTAGATTTCCTTGTTCAGGGCACGCTCTATCCAGATGTTGTTGAATCTGGTGGCGGTACTGGTACTGCAAACATTAAGTCACATCACAATGTAGGTGGGCTCCCAGATGATCTTCAGTTCACGCTCATCGAACCGCTTCGTACCCTCTTTAAAGATGAAGTTCGTGAAGTAGGCCTAGAGCTTGGGCTTCCAGGTGAGATCGTTTGGCGCCAGCCATTCCCAGGCCCAGGCTTGGCTATCCGAATCATTGGCGCCGTAACTGAGAATCGACTTAGCATTTTAAGAAAAGCGGATTTGATCGCTCGCGAGGAATTAAAATTGGCAGGCCTGGATCGAGAGATCTGGCAGTGCCCAGTCGTGCTACTCGCTGATGTTCGAAGCGTAGGAGTGCAAGGAGATGGCCGCACATACGGACATCCAATAGTTCTACGCCCCGTCTCAAGTGAAGATGCAATGACTGCAGATTGGAGTCGACTCCCGTACGATGTATTGGAGAAGATTTCAACACGCATTACAAATGAGGTCCGCGAAGTAAATCGAGTCACACTCGACATTACAAGCAAACCGCCAGGAACTATTGAGTGGGAGTAAAAATGAAGATCAAAAATATGCTTTCAATCGCTGCAGCACTCACTGTCGCAGCCAGTCTTGTTTGCACACCTTCATATGCTTCTATCTCGAAAAATGCCTCTAAGGTTGTTTGCTCTGCAACTACAGCAGTAGGTCATCAACCAAAAGCGATTCCTACTCCTAAGGTAACTCGCACCTACACAAACAAAACTTTTACGCTTGTAACCAACTGTGGAAATATTGTTATTGCAGCTGACGGCAAAGATGCACCAGTAACTGTTCAGGTAATGCAAGCTCTTGCAACAGCCGGTTACTTCAATAATTCACTCTGCCATCGCCTGACTACTGCTGGGCTCTATGTCTTGCAGTGCGGCGATCCAACCGCGAGCGGCTCCGGCGGACCAGCTTTCACTTATGGTAACGAGAATCTTCCTGCTGCAACTGCCAACAACTATCCTGCTGGAATAGTTGCGATGGCTAATACAGGCCAACCAAATTCAAATGGAAGTCAGTTCTTCTTGGTTTACCAGAACACAACTTTGGCACCGGGTTATACCCGTTGGGGAACCATCATCAAGGGTCTCAACATCGTGCAAGCAATTGCAGCCCAAGGTGTTGCTGGCGGCGGAAGTGATGGAACTCCAGCGGAGAAGATCGCCATCGAGAGTGTTTCAGTTCGCTAGGTGCATAACCAGGTATCCGCATGAGTAAGAGGTTCATGGCCGCAATCGGTTCTGTTGCGTTGGCCATCCTTTCGTCATCACCCGTAGGGGCATCTCAGGGGATAGCGCAACCGATAAAAGTAGGTAATAGCTGCTTTACTGCTAAACAATTAGCCAGCCTCAATGGCCAAAAGCTAATCTGCACGAATGTGAATCCGCGACTAAATGTATGGAAAAATATATAGCTCCAAGTAAAACTCAGTCCCTAGCTACTCCCAGCGTGGCAATGCCGCCGGTTGCTGCTATTCAAATCCCGGACCCTTCCATCTCTTCGCAAAGCGTCTTTCAAAATCCCCAAAAATGTGAACTCACTTCATCGGTCCAGGATGCAAATCTTGGATACCAGCGTTCCTCTTCATGGATGTCGACACAAGGAACTCTGAATATCGGCGTTATATATGCATCGTACTTGGATGCCACGCTCAATCCTGCAGCCATTAAAGAGTATGAAACCATCCAAGAACCTAATGCAGCGCAGTTTTATAAAACCGAAAGTTATGGCAAGTAATCCCTGAAATTTGTGTCATCAGCGAAGGTCTATTCAATCAATTCGAGCACAGCTTCCTACAATTTAAAGTCTCAAACCCCCAATTTCAACGGCCTTATTTCAGATGCGATGAACACCGCTAAATCAGAGTACGATTTTAAGAATATCGATGAAATATTATTGGTAATGCCAGACCAAACCGTTACCCAGGATCTTGGTGCCGTCACTGGCGCCAATACCCAATTCGATGGAAAAACATTTCCTGATTCGATTGAAGGCGCATACCTAAACCCAAGTAATGGTCAATTGGTTCACCCGGATTATCTAACACATGAAATCGGGCATACCCTTGGACTGATTCATCCAAACCTCAGCGGTCAGATGAATCAATTAAGCGCCGGTCTTTTTGATGCATATGCATGGGATGTTATGGGTTGGGATGAAGCGGTTGATCCCGGTTTTTACACCTGGGAGAAATTTATATTTGGTTGGATTGATTCCAGCCAGGTGGATTGTCTAGACGCTCCACCCGATCAAAGTGTCACTGCATACCTGTCTGCGGACGAGAAGTCTTCTGCTGATACAAAAATGATGATGGTGAGAATTTCAGATTCGAAGGCATTGGTTGTCGAGTCTCACCGAAATGATGCTATTAATCATCTTTCAGCAAGCCAAGAGGGGGTACTTGTATACACAGTCGATGTGAACAAGGGATCGGATCAAGGCGCGATTACAGTGATTTACAACAAGCCTAAGATTGATGCAGGGATTGCTAAATTTCTCATCGGAACTCTAGACCAAGGAGATTCTGTCACCAGTAACGGTGTGAAAATTACAGTTCTCAAGCACTCTGCAGATGGTGATTTCATCTCTGTAACAAAACAGAGTTAGCCGACTTTCACAATCTTGAAAGTCTCGGCGTAGCGACCTGCGGGAAGTCCTGCAGCTTCACCGTTTCGTAGACCCCATTCGCGGATGCGATCATCGAGTTCTGCATTGTGTGCGGTCTGACTTACGTGCGCCTTGATTGCTGCTAGTTTCTTGTCGAAAGTATCAGTGATGTCGACGACGTGGTCGGTTTTTTCAGCCATGAAAACCCACGCCTCGTTAATCTGCCATGGCTCCAACTTTTCATCATGTAGGAGATCTTCAAAGGCAAACTGGTTTCCCGAATCTGGATAGATCGCTTGGATTGCTGCTTCACCCGCGGCTAGATGATCTGGGTGGCTGGCTCCGAGACGATCCCAATTGCGCTCTGGGCTCTGGATAAGCATGCGCTGTGGACGAACCGTTCGGATTGCGCGAACGATATCTTTACGGAGCATGATTGTTGGTTCGAGCCAGCCATCGCGGTAATTAAGGAAGTTGATATCGGTGACACCGAATACAGCACCAGCCGCACGTTGTTCGCGCTGGCGTATTGCACGCATCTCTTCACGAGTAATAGATGGATCAACTCCGCCCTGGTCACCGTTGGTGCAGATGTAATAACTAATTGAAATACCTTTTGCGGCCCATTGTGCAATCGTTCCGCCGGCGCCAAAATCCAAATCATCTGGGTGTGCCGTAACTACGAGGATGCGCTCGATTTCACTATCAGCAAGTGGTTCCATGGGTAGATCTTACCCAGCAGATACACTCCGCCCATGTCTTTAACCTCCCTCGTAGATGACCTCAACCCTCAACAACGTGAGGCAGTCATCCACGCCGGCACACCACTTTTGGTCGTAGCCGGAGCTGGATCGGGAAAGACGCGAGTATTGACTCGCCGAATCGCTTACTTGCTCGCCGAGCGAGGCGTAGCCCCGTACGAAGTATTGGCTATCACCTTCACCAACAAGGCCGCCGCCGAGATGAAAGAGCGCGTGGCCGACCTAGTTGGCGAACGTGCCAAATCGATGTGGGTTTCCACCTTCCACTCCGCTTGCGTGCGGATGCTTCGACAAGAGGCATCGCGCTTGGGCTACTCCAATTCATTCACGATTTATGATTCGAGTGACAGCGTTCGCTTGCTGACAGTGATCATTCGCGAGCTCAATCTCGATGCCAAGCAATATGTCCCACGCGCAGTCGCGGGGCTGATCTCTGCTGCTAAAAATGAATTAATTGGCCCGGCGAATTATCTACAGCAGACCACTAACCACTTTGAGCAAACAGTGGCAGAGATCTACGCGCTCTATCAAAAGCGACTTGGTTCATCCAATGCGATGGACTTTGACGATTTGATCGGAAAGACTGTCGAGCTGCTTCAGCGTTTTCCTGAAGCACGTTCTCGCTATCGCTCTCGTTTTCGCCACATATTGGTCGACGAATATCAAGATACTAACCATGCCCAGTACGTACTGATTCGCGAGCTTGTGGGAACTCCCGAAGATGGATTCCCTATCGCCGAACTATGCGTAGTAGGAGATGCAGACCAATCGATTTACGCATTCCGAGGCGCAAATATTCGCAATATCTTGCAGTTTGAAGAAGATTATCCAAATGCTCGCACCGTCATGTTGGAGCAGAACTACCGATCCACACAAAACATCCTTACCGCCGCAAACGCTGTTATTTCAAATAACGAAGATCGCCGCGAGAAGAACCTCTGGTCACAAGAGGGTAAAGGCGAATCCATTACCGGGTATGTCGCTGAGAGCGATCACGACGAGGCAAATTTTGTCGTCGGGGAGATTCGCAGATTACGTGATGAGGGAATATCAAATCCGGGTGATACCGCAATTTTCTACAGAACAAATGCACAATCGCGTACCTTTGAAGAGACCTTCTTGCGTTCGGCAATTCCATACAAAGTTGTTGGTGGAGTGCGCTTTTATGAACGCAAAGAAGTGAAAGATCTACTGGGCTATCTACGTGTGGTCGTTAATCCAGAAGACGAAGTTTCGCTTCGCCGAATCATAAATACACCAAAGCGTGGAATTGGTGATCGAGCTATTGATGTCATCGATCTGCACGCTCGAGCTATGGGAATCTCCTTTTGGCAGGCTCTGAACGATGCCTCCTTCGCTGCCGATATTCCATCCCGCTCTTTAGCTTCGATTAACGATTTCGTGCATTTGATTGGATCACTGCGCACTCTCGTAGAGGCAGGAACCAAGCCGTCTGTTATTGCTCAAGCTGTTTTGGAGCAGAGCGGATTGCTTGCGGAATTGGCAAAGAGCGTTGATCCGCAAGACGAAGGTCGGGTCGAGAATCTCCAAGAACTCGTTGCGGTAGCAACTGAATATGAGGAGCGCGAGATGGAAGATGGCGAAGAGATCTCTCTCTCCGGATTTCTAGAGGATGTCTCACTTGTTGCTGACTCAGATCAAATTCCTGAAGGCGAAGATCATGGCGGCGTTGTCACAATGATGACCTTGCACACTGCAAAGGGTTTGGAATTCCCGACTGTCTTCTTAACCGGAATGGAAGAGGGAATTTTTCCTCACTCCAGAACGCTGGGGGATAAGAATGAGATTCAAGAAGAACGTCGCCTTGCATATGTAGGACTCACTCGAGCTCGTAAGCGCCTCTACCTATCACGGAGTGAACATCGATCTTCTTGGGGAACTCCTACCTACAACCCACCTTCACGGTTCTTGGCAGAAATTCCAGATGAGGTCATTTCATGGAATGAGCGGACGCGGTCGTTGGCTCCCAAGCTCACTTCTACGCGTTCATTTGGACCGCCACCTAAGGCGACCGGTAAACGCGATAACACCGGAATGGTGCTGGAGGTCGGAGATCGTGTGTCCCATGACACATTTGGATTAGGCAAAGTGATCGCCGTGAACGGTGCAGGCGATCGAGCTGAGGCCACAATTGATTTTGGAAGCACGGGAGAGAAGCGGTTGCTGCTTCGATACGCCCCCGTCGAGAAGTTGTAGTTCAACCTAAGGACCGTTGGTTAGTAGGATTCACGCATATATCCAGCAAGTTCAGTTCCATCAACTACTCCTTGTCCGGGGTAGGCGAGGTCAAAACAGATTGGGGAATCCGTGGATCTCTTTGAGTATCAAGCTCGAGATCTCTTTGAAGCGCATAACATTCCAGTTCTCGCCGGCGCAGTTGCAACTACTGCAGATGAAGCCGAGCAAGCTGCTGCGAGTATGGGCGGCAAAGTTGTCGTAAAAGCTCAGGTAAAAGTTGGCGGTCGTGGAAAAGCTGGTGGCGTAAAGCTCGCCGAAGATGCAGCTGATGCGAAGGTTAAGGCTTCAGCAATTCTTGGAATGGATATTAAAGGTCACACCGTTCACAAAGTGATGATCGCTCAGGCGGCACCAATCGCTGAGGAGTACTACATGGCAATTTTGCTTGATCGCGCTAATCGCAATTTCTTGGTGATGGCATCGGTCGCAGGTGGCATGGAGATCGAAGAAGTTGCACATACATCGCCAGAAAAATTGGCACGTGTTGGAATTGATCCAAACGTTGGAATTAGTAACGACCAGGCTCTCGAGATCGTGAAAGCTGGTCAATTCCCAGCTGATATCGCGCAGAGTGTTGCCGATGTCCTTGTGAAGTTGTGGTCTGCATTCGTTGCAGAAGATGCAACTCTCATGGAGATCAACCCATTAGTAAAGACGGTAGATGGTCGCATCATTGCCCTCGATGGCAAGGTCACTCTTGATGACAATGCGGAGTTCCGTCACCCTAACCACGAGGCGCTGGTCGATCATGCTGCAGCAAATCCTCTAGAAGCTGCTGCTAAAGAGAAGAACCTCAACTATGTAAAGCTTGATGGCGAAGTTGGAATCATCGGAAACGGTGCTGGCCTGGTTATGAGCACACTCGACGTCGTTGCCTATGCTGGCGAAAAATATGGCGTCAAGCCTGCAAACTTCCTAGATATTGGTGGAGGCGCCTCAGCCGAAGTTATGGCTAATGGACTCTCAATCATCTTGGGTGACCCTGATGTACGTAGCGTCTTCGTTAATGTCTTTGGCGGAATCACAGCGTGCGATGCCGTTGCCAACGGCATTGTTCAAGCGCTGGAGATTTTGGGCGACAAGGCTACAAAGCCAATCGTCGTTCGCCTTGACGGAAATAACGTTCTAGAAGGTCGACGTATTTTGAATGAGGCGGCTCATCCGCTTGTTCAACAACTAGACACCATGGATGGCGCAGCAGCTAAGGCTGCAGAATTGGCGGCAAAGTAAATGGCTATCTTCATCAATAAAGAGACCAAAGTTATTGTCCAAGGCATGACTGGTTCTGAAGGAACTAAGCACACCACACGCATGCTCAAGTATGGAACTAACGTCGTTGGTGGCGTAACTCCAGGCAAGGGCGGCCAAGTTGTTGAAATTGATGGCAAGCAACTGCCAGTTTTCAATAGCGTTGCAGAGGCTGTAGCTGCTACTGGTGCAAATGCATCTGTTGTATTTGTACCGCCTAAGTTTGCGAAGGCTGCAGTAATGGATGCAATTGATGCCGAGCTGCCACTCTGTGTAGTCATTACGGAAGGTATTCCGGTTCATGATTCGGCTGCGTTCTATGCTCACGCTGTTGCAAAGGGTAAGACTCGCCTCATCGGACCTAATTGCCCAGGACTGATTAGCCCAGGACTTTCTAATATCGGAATTATCCCTGGCGATATCACCGGCGCTGGTCGCATTGGTTTGGTCTCCAAGTCAGGAACTTTGACTTACCAAATGATGTACGAACTTCGCGACTTTGGCTTTAGTACTGCCGTTGGAATCGGTGGTGATCCAATCATCGGAACAACTCACATCGATTGCCTCAAGGCATTCCAGGATGATCCAGATACTGATGCAATTGTGATGATCGGTGAAATCGGTGGAGACGCTGAAGAGCGCGCTGCTGCATTCATCGCCGAATATGTCACTAAGCCTGTCGTCGGTTATGTTGCTGGATTTACTGCTCCAGAAGGCAAGACAATGGGCCACGCTGGTGCCATTGTTTCCGGTTCATCTGGAACAGCAGAAGCGAAGAAAGTTGCGCTAGAAGCAGCCGGTGTGAAGGTGGGTAAGACTCCATCTGAAACTGCGGCTCTTATGCGCGAAATTCTGAGCGCAAAATAACGGAATAACCCTAGATTCAATGGTGACGCGCGCTCTCGGAGTTAGCTTTAGACAAGCACTCCGAAGCGTCGCGCTTACTTTATTTCCGCTCGCGTTTGTAGCACTCTTCACCTGGGCTACTGCGGGAAGCGCATCTGGAAATACAACCGATCCGATCCGTGCAACAGGGTGGCTTTGGCTCGGCGCACACTGCGTCCCATTTGTTCTCCACTCCCAATCTGGAATTAGTTCATCCACGCAGGTTGGGGCGCTATCAATTTTGCCCCTTTCGGGTCTGCTCTTTCCGATATGGGCTATTCGTCGAAGTTTTCCCAAAGTTCGCGAAGTTGCTCCTCGTGGATTTGGAGCACAACTACTTTTTGCTCTTTGGTATGCGTTATTCGCTGCGCTCATTGCGCTAGCTTCTTATTCACACCAAGTCAGCGCATCGATATACCTTGCACCAGTTTTTTCATTTCTTGTTGCACTTGCTTCCACGGTGAAGTTGACCCCAGGTGCTTTGATCTACTTCCGCTTTCTCTTTTACATATTTTTGGTAGCACTTGGCAGTGCGGCTCTCTTCTATACGCTCTCACTCGCTGCGCATTGGTCAATCGTCAAGAGCATCGGAATAGTTATTACACCTGGAATCGTTGGGGGATTTCTTTACACTCTCATTCAGATTTTATATCTACCTAATATTGCACTTGCTGCTCTCGGATATATCAGCTCTACTGGTTTCACTTTCGGAGCTCATACATATATTGCACCTACACATTTTCTCCTCAATGGAATATCGGCGATCCCGGCTCTTGGTGCGTTGCCGACCGGAAAGCACGCGCTTTTGCGATACGGAGTTGCTCTCTGGCCAATCATCTTCCTACTCGCAGTTGCCCTCATATCTCGAAGCGTGAATAGCTTCAGAAAGCGCCAGTCAGAAGCGATAGCAAGCTTTGCGCTATTCCTGGTCTCACTGGCGCTCTTTGGCTACCTAGCCTCTGGTGAACTTCTCACTCCTTCGCTCAACCGCGTCGGAGTTCGTTGGGTCGAGCTACTCATTGTGGCGGCGATAAGTGCTTGCACTGCTCTGATCGTTGGAATTTATGCACCCGCCTTAGCTAAGAAATTATTTGCAAAAAAGTTCAGCCGTTCGGTGGTGGAGCATGAGTAAGCGCATAGTTCTGCTCGCCTCCGGAACGGGCTCTTTGGCGAAGAAAATTATGGAAGAAGTTGGTTCCGGCACACTCGATCTTGAAATCGTTTCACTGCTTTCCGATAAGCAGGCTCCAGTACTCGAGCTCGCTGCCCAACACGGTGTTCCAACTATTTACCTCCCAGTCGGGACGGATCGAGCCGTATGGAATTCACAACTGATTGAAACGATTGCGGGGCTTAATCCAGACCTTGTAGTCAGCGTTGGCTTTATGAGAATCTTGGCGCCTGAATTTGTCGATCGATTTATCGTCATCAACACTCACCCTTCTCTTCTTCCACTCTTCCCCGGTGCTCATGCTGTGCGCGATGCGCTGGCTGCTGGCGCCGCGGTCACAGGGAGCACTGTCCACCGAGTGGATAAGGGGGTCGATACGGGGCCGATCATTGCCCAGCGTCAGATCGCCATTCGCCCAGGGGCAAATGAGGAGGATCTGCACGAAGAGATTAAGATTGTGGAGCGCGCCCTCATTGTCGAGGTACTTCAGAAATATGCCACCGAGGGGATCCTGTGAGCACACGCAAACCTATCCGCAGAGCTTTAATCAGCGTTTATGACAAGAGCGGACTTATCGAACTAGGGAAGGCGCTCCATGCGCAAGGCGTAGAGATTTTATCTACGGGATCGACAGCGAAGACTTTAAGCAGCGCGGGCATCCCGGTGATCGCAGTCGAGGATTACACCGGATTTCCGGAGATGATGGGCGGACGAGTAAAGACGCTCCACCCTCGTATTCATGGTGGAATTCTCGCGGATCAAAATAACCCAGAACATCTAGCAGCAATTGCTTCTCACGACATTGCCCCATTTGATCTGATTGTCATCAACCTTTATCCCTTTACACAGACCATTGCATCTGGAGCCAATTACGCCGAGTGCATCGAGCAGATCGATATTGGTGGCCCATCAATGCTACGTGGCGCAGCTAAGAACCATGGTTCTGTCGCGGTTGCCTCATCGCCATCTCAGTACCACTTAGTAACTCAAGCTTTAACATTAGGCGGATTTACATTGGAAGAGCGCACGCGTTTGGCGATGGAAACATTTAGAACAACCGCTGAATACGATATTGCGATTGCCACATGGATGGGCGAGCAGCTGGGCGTGAGCGAAGAGTGGCGTGGCGCAGCATGGCATCAAATCGCCTCACTACGTTACGGCGAAAACCCACATCAGAGTGCGAGTGTTTACCGTACGGCAACAGCACCATCAATTGGTATTGCACAAGCGAATCAGCTTCACGGTAAAGAGATGTCATTTAATAATTACACCGATGCCGATGCAGCAGTGCGTAGTGCTTACGACCACAGCGCGCCGTGTGTTGCCATTATTAAACACGCTAATCCATGCGGAATCGCCATCGGTTCTACAATTGAATCTGCATACGCAAAAGCTCACTCATGCGATCCTGTGTCAGCATTCGGTGGTGTAGTTGCTGCCAACCGCCCAATTACTTTGGCAATGGCACAGGCGCTATCAGAAGTATTCACTGAAGTTGTTATCGCCCCTTCTTATGAAGATGGAGCAGTCGAAATCTTATCGAATAAGCCTTCTATTCGAATTTTGACGCTCGAGCAATATTCGAACCCAACGCTCGAGCTACGACCAATTTCTGGTGGCTTGTTGGTTCAAGGGGCAGATCTTGTTGATGCCTCAGGAGATGATGCATTCACCTGGACTCAAGTCAGTGGCGAGGCCGTTTCACCAGCAACCCTAAACGATCTGCAATTTGCTTGGCGCGCTGTACGAGCAGTTAAAAGCAATGCAATCCTGCTGGCACAAGATGGTGCATCAGTGGGTGTGGGCATGGGGCAGGTTAATCGCGTCGACTCAGCTCGCTTGGCAATCGCCAGAGCAGGGGAGCGTGCGGCTGGGTCAGTTGCAGCAAGCGATGCCTTCTTCCCATTTGCAGATGGCCTACAGATATTGATCGATGCTGGGGTCACCGCAATTGTTCAACCTGGTGGCAGTGTTCGAGATGAAGAAGTTATCACGGCAGCGAAAAACGCTGGTGTTGCGATGTTCTTTACTGGAGTCCGCCACTTCTCACATGCTTAATTCCACCTTTGACTGTAAAAAATTAGAGCTAGTTTGAAGATAGGGACTGAAGAATGAGTGCACAGATTCTCGACGGCAAGGCAACAGCGAAAGCCATCAAGGAAGAGCTCGCAGCGCAGGTAGCGCGCATGGGGATCAAACCGGGTCTTGGAACAGTCCTTGTTGGCGATGATCCAGGTTCGCACTCATATGTCGGCGGAAAACATAAAGATTGCGCCGAAGTCGGAATTGCATCCATTCGAGTTGATCTTCCTGCATCAGCCAGTGAAGCAGATGTGTTGGCCGCAATAAATGACCTCAATAATTCCAAAGAGTGCACCGGTTACATTGTGCAGCTTCCGCTTCCAAAGGGAATTAATGCAAACAAAGTGCTCGAGGCAATTGATCCAGCAAAAGATGCAGATGGCTTGCATCCTTTGAATCTTGGAAAGCTCGTAATCGGTGAACCCGCACCCCTGCCATGCACGCCACGCGGAATTTTGGAGCTGCTCCATCGCTATGGTATTGCAACTAAAGGTGCCGAAGTTGTGATCATGGGTCGTGGTCTCACGGTTGGTCGACCACTTTCATTGATGCTCACACGACGCGGTGATGACGCAACCGTAACCATTACTCATACAGCCACAAAAGATGTTGCATTCCACACCAAGCGTGCGGACATCATCATCGCCGCTGTAGGAAGTGCTCATCTACTGACTCCAGATATGGTCAAAGCTGGTGTGACTGTTTTGGATGTAGGAATTACTCGGACCGATGCTGGCCTACTTGGCGATATTCATCCCGGGGTAGCGGACGTCGCAGCGTTTATTGCTCCGATGCCAGGCGGCGTAGGCCCAATGACTCGAGCCATGCTTCTTACCAATGTGGTCGAGATGGCGATTGCTGGCAGCAATAAATACAATAAATAAATGTTCAGAATCGACAACCTGCCAGCTCTCAAAGGCCGCGCACGCTTCTGGAGCAAGCTACTCACGCTTCTTGTTGTAATCGGCGTCACAATTGGCATTTTCGGGGCAGTTCGAAGTGGCAGCATTCTTGTTGCAATTGGCTGCGCCCTTTACTCTTACAACTCATACACCAGCACGTCGGCAAAGCGAAAAGTGGAGCTCATTGTTCCTGTGGTTATTGCGCTCCTGCTTCTTGTCCTGTCGTTCACACTGCCGCATGCTCGATAGAATTTACGGGAAGAACTTTCACACCACTGATTGGGAGAGAATAGATGAGCAGATCAGGTAAGGTCACCGTCGTTGGATCAGGTTTTTACGGTTCAACAACAGCGCTTCGTTTAGCTGAGTACGACATCTTTGAGACCGTAGTGCTTACGGACATCCTCGAAGGCAAGGCTGAGGGACTCGCCCTTGATATGAACCAATCTCGTTCAATTGAAGGTTTTGAAACTAAGGTTGTTGGTGCAACCACGACGGCAGATGGCGCTGGATATGAAGCCACTGCAAATTCCGATGTAGTTGTTATTACGGCAGGACTTCCTCGTAAGCCTGGTATGTCACGCATGGACTTGATCGGCGTTAACGCCGGAATCGTACGTGGTGTTGCAGAGAACATTGCAAAGCATTCACCTAAGGCTGTCATCATCGTGGTCTCTAACCCACTCGATGAAATGACGGCACTTACACAAATTGCAACAGGATTCCCACATCACCAAGTAATGGGTCAAGCTGGAATGCTTGATACCGCACGTTTCACCAACTACGTCGCAGAGAAGCTTGCAGTCCCAGTAAGCGCAGTGAAGACACTGACGCTTGGTTCACACGGTGAGACCATGGTCCCAGTTCCAAGCCGCTGCACTGTTAATGGTCAGCCGCTTACATCGCTACTTCCAGCGAATGAGATCGAAGAACTTGTTGAGCGTACTCGCAATGGTGGAGCTGAAATTGTTGCACTACTCAAGACGGGTTCTGCTTACTATGCACCTTCTGCAGCTGCTGCACGCATGGCGAAGGCTGTCATCGAAGATTCAGGCGCAATCATGCCTGTCTGTGCTTGGGTCGAAGGTCAATATGGAATTAGTGGCGTCTATCTTGGCGTAGAGGCCAAGATAGGCCGCGCAGGCATCAAAGAGGTCGTTGAAACTGCGCTCACTGATAGCGAAGTTGCTGCACTCAAAGTTGCTGCAGAAGCAGTCCGTAGCAAGCAAGCTGACGTGAAAGATCTATAAGGGGAGCGGTACTCATATGAACAAGATTAAAGTTGAAGGCACAGTTGTCGAACTAGATGGCGATGAGATGACTCGCATCATCTGGCAGTTCATCAAAGATAAGTTGATCTTGCCTTATCTCGATGTGAACCTTGAGTACTACGACCTAAGCATTCAAAAGCGTGATGAGACTGATGATCAGATCACCATCGATGCAGCTCACGCGATTCAAAAGCATGGCGTTGGCATCAAGTGCGCGACTATTACACCAGATGAAGCTCGCGTAGAGGAGTTTGGACTTAAGAAGATGTGGAAGTCTCCTAACGGAACTATCCGTAACATTCTTGGCGGCGTTATCTTCCGTGAGCCGATCATCATCTCTAACGTGCCGCGCTTGGTTCCTCACTGGACAAAGCCAATTGTGATCGGCCGTCACGCATTTGGCGACCAATATCGGGCAACAGATTTCAAGGTGCCTGGCAAGGGCAAGCTGACTATGACCTTCGTTCCAGAAGATGGTTCGGCACCAATCGAACGTACAGTCTTTGACTTCCCAGGTTCTGGTGTTGCGATGGCTATGTACAACCTTGATGATTCGATTCGCGACTTTGCTCGCGCGTCGCTTAACTATGGATTGATTCGCAAATATCCTGTTTACCTTTCTACAAAGAACACAATTCTGAAGGCTTACGATGGTCGATTCAAAGATATCTTCGAAGAGATCTATCAGGCTGAATTTAAAACTCAATTTGATGCGCTCGGAATTTGGTATGAACACCGCTTGATCGATGACATGGTTGCAATGTCATTGCGTATGGAAGGCGGCTATGTCTGGGCATGTAAGAACTATGACGGCGATGTTCAATCAGACACTGTTGCTCAGGGATATGGCTCACTTGGATTGATGACCTCAGTGTTGATGACTCCAGATGGAAAAGTAGTTGAATCTGAAGCAGCTCACGGAACAGTGACACGTCACTACCGCGATCACCAAGCTGGCAAGGAAACTTCCACTAACCCAATCGCATCGATCTTTGCCTGGACTCAAGGTTTGGCTCACCGTGCGAAGTTGGATAACAATGTCGAGCTGGCTAAGTTCTCTCAGACACTTGAGGCGGTCTGCATTCAGACTGTTGAATCAGGCAAGATGACAAAGGATTTGGCGCTGCTTGTTGCTCCAGACGCACCATACCTCAATACCCAAGCCTTCTTGGCTGCGATTGATGAGAATCTTTCAAAGGCTCTCGCTTAAGTTCTTGTATCAAAAAGCCCCGGTCAGATTATCTGACCGGGGCTTTTTGTTAGGTATTACTAGTTAATGCGCTCACCAGAAACTGCATCAAAGAGGTGGATCGCGGTTGGGTTAACGCCAACAGTGATTGTGTCGCCTGGCTTTGGAGGGTTCTTTGGATCCCAACGAACGATTACCTGAGCGCCTTCGTCGGTTGCATTAGCAAACTTCACAGAAGAGTCAGCAGGCTTTCCGTAAACGAAAGCATCTGAACCTAGTTCTTCTACAACTTCAACAACAACCTTGAAGCCAGTAGATGCTGGTGTGAATCCTTCTGGGCGAATTCCGACTGTTGCTGCTGAACCTGCAGAAGCTGGAACATCGAGCGCAAGATCACCAAGATGTGCCTTTCCACCAGATACTGGAGCAACCAAGAGATTCATCGCAGGTGAGCCAATGAAGCCAGCAACGAATGCATTGACCGGGTTGTCATAAAGATTACGAGGTGTATCAACTTGCTGGAGGAGGCCATCCTTAAGAACTGCAACGCGATCACCCATGGTCATTGCTTCGACCTGATCGTGTGTAACGTAAACAGTTGTGATTCCTAGGCGACGCTGCAACGCTGCAATCTGCGTCCGAGTTGCAACGCGCAACTTTGCGTCCAGGTTAGAGAGCGGCTCGTCCATCAAGAAGACTTGAGGTTCGCGAACGATCGCGCGGCCCATTGCTACGCGCTGGCGTTGACCACCAGAGAGAGCCTTTGGCTTGCGATCCAAATATGCTTCGAGGTCGAGGAGCTTTGCTGCCTCGAGGACTCGGCGGTCGCGCTCTTCCTTAGCTACGCCAGCGATCTTGAGTGCGAAGCCCATGTTTTCAGCAACCGACATATGTGGATAGAGGGCGTAAGACTGAAAGACCATCGCGATATCGCGATCTTTAGGGGCGATGTTTGTTACGTCGCGATCACCAATGCGGATTGTTCCGGTATCTACTTCCTCTAGACCAGCAAGCATGCGAAGCGATGTTGACTTACCGCAGCCCGATGGACCTACGAGTACGAGGAATTCACCATCTTTAACGGTGAGGTTGAGTTTGTCTACGGCAGGCTTAGATGTGCCCGGGTAGACGCGTGAAGCGTTTTCAAATACGACTGAAGCCATGAGTTATTCACTCCTTCTCCGGGCAGGTACGTGCCCGACGATCCGTTGGATGAAGGTAAAGCACCCATCAGCACGAGCTGATAAGTGACGAAACAATAGCCTAAATTCAAAGCCCAGACGGGATACGCTTGGTCGTGATGGACCCGAGAATTTTCTTGAGCGCACAGCTAGGCTCCAAACCTGCCCTCCCAAAACCGGCGCTTGGTAGCGGTGGAGAGTTGGCCCTGGACCTCTCGCTTGTGCTCCTCTTCATCCTGTTGGCTGGGCTCTTTGTAGCAGCCGAAATCGCCCTGATCTCTCTTCGGGAATCACAGCTTCGGCAGATGGAGCTTTCAGGCGTTCGGGCTACTCGTACGGCCCGCCTGGCAAAACTCACCAAGAATCCCAATCGCTTCTTAGCGGCGGCTCAAGTGGGAGTTACATTCTGTGGATTTTTCTCAGCAGCCTTAGGATCAGAGCGTTTAGGTAGCGCATTTATTATCCCGATCCTCGAGCGCTGGAATCTTTCCCAGGGCGTGAGCACCGCCCTCTCACTTGTCATTCTGACAATTGCAATTGCGTACATCTCACTCGTCGTGGGCGAATTGGTGCCTAAACGTCTTGCGCTCTATCGCACAGAAAAAATTGCGCTCGCTAGTGCGCCAACCATCGATCGGATCGCTGAAATTTTTCGCCCCGCAATCTGGATCCTCTCAAAATCTACCGATGGAATTGTCAGACTTTTTGGACTCAAACCTCAAGAAGTTCGATCGGAGATCAGCGAGGCAGAACTCGTCGATATGGTCACAGGCCACGCTGCTCTCTCCGATGAAGAACGTGACATCGTGGAAGAGGTCTTCAATGCTGGCGATCTCTCGCTCCACGAGATTATGGTGCCCCGCACCGAAGTAGATTTTATGGACGTCAATCTCTCGCTGGCTCAGGCGATGGCCGCAGCTGTGAAGAGTTCTCACTCTCGCTACCCTGTAACGCGGGGAAGTAGCGATGAGGTGATCGGCTTCTTCCATGTCCGCGATCTTCTCAATCTCAAAGATGAAGAGCTGGAAAAAAGTTTGTTAGAAATTATTCGTCCGGTTATTTTTCTGCCTGGCACCAAGGGCGTTCTTCCAGCACTAACTGAAATGCGAGCTAAGCGCTCACATATCGCAATCGTCCTGGATGAATATGGCGGAACTGATGGCATTGTCACCCTGGAAGATATCGTGGAGTGTTTTATCGGTGAGATCCACGATGAATACGACACCATGTCGCAAGAAGTAACCGCCCAGCCTCGAACTGGCGATTTCGAAGTAGATGCGCTCATCTCACTGGAAGATCTGAAAGATCAGACCGGGATAACGATCCCAGAGGGCCCCTATGAGACCGTAGGTGGTTTTGTGATGTTCGAACTTGGCCGACTTCCGGAGGAGCACGACATTATTTCGATCCCTGGAGCGCGAATTACAGTTCTGACGATGGAAGGAAAGCGAGCTGGTCAATTGTTGATCTCTCGCCAAGAATGGGAAGATATGTCACATGAGTAAGCCTCGCGTCTTATCTGGAATTCAGCCAACGAGTGGTTCCTTTCACTTGGGCAACTACCTCGGCGCCGTCAAGCAATGGGTAGAACTTCAAAACACTCATGATGCCTTTTATTGTGTGGTCGATCTCCATGCACTGACCTCTGCGCCTAATCCTGAAGAATTACGAAAGAACACGCTCACATCTGTTGCCCAACTCCTTGCACTTGGATTAGATCCAGAAAATTGCACACTCTTTGTGCAATCGCATGTTGTGGCGCATAACCAACTAGCTTGGGTAATGGAGTGCATGACTGGATTCGGCGAAGCTAGCCGAATGACTCAATTTAAAGATAAGTCAGCAAAAAATGGAACCGATCGAATTGGCGTTGGGGTATTTACATATCCGATGCTGATGGCTGCTGATATTTTGCTCTACCAAGCACATCAGGTTCCGGTCGGTGAAGATCAACGCCAGCATATTGAGCTCACTCGCGATCTAGCTGGGCGATTTAACCATCAGTATGGGGAGACTTTTGTAGTTCCAGAGGGATTCATTCTTAAAGAGGGCGCAAAAATTTACGATCTGCAGGATCCAACCTCCAAAATGAGCAAGTCTGCGGAGTCACTATCTGGACTTATCGAAATTTTAGATACACCGCAGGCAAATACCAAGAAGATTAAGAGCGCAGTGACAGACACTGGCCGCGAAGTAATTTTTGATTCTGCGCAGAAGCCAGGTATCTCAAATCTCTTGACTATTTTCTCAGCCCTCACTGGACGTACCATCGTGGATATTCAAAATGACTTCGTCGGCAAGGGATATGGCGATTTCAAGGGTGCTGTTGCCGAAGTAGTCGTGGATTACCTCACGCCAGTGCGAGAAAGAACGCTTGAACTGCTCGATGACCCAACCCATTTGCGTAAAATCTTGAGCGACGGAGCTGCAAAAGCCGAAGTTGTAGCGAACGCAACCATCAAAGATGTCTACGAAAAAATCGGTCTCATCGCTCGTGGCTAACAGAAGAATAGTTGTCGCAATCGCGGCCTGCCTTGCACTTCTTCCTGCTGGCGCACTCAATTGCGCATCAGCCAGCACCTCAAACAAAATTGCTATTTTGTATGACCAAGGTGGGCGTGGGGACCATGCGCTCAATGATGCAGTAGCACTTGGCGTTGATGCGATCAAAAAGAAATTTCATCTCTCGGCGCTAGATGTGCGAGAAATGGTAACGACCGGAACCGAGGCAGATAGATATTCACGTTTACTCTTTCTCGCGCATGCTAATTACTCTCTCATTGTCGCAGTAGGTAGCGGGTTTTCTTCGGTCCTCTCCCAAGCTGCAGTGGCTGCCCCAAACTCTCAATTTGCGATTATCAATGACGAGAGCGTGGCAAGTCTCAATGTAAGTGATCTAGCTTTTGATGGGGCGCAAGGCGCGTATTTGGCTGGCGTATTAGCAGGATCTGCGACAAAGAGTTTGAAAGTTGGTTTTATCGCACCACCGAGTGATTCATCGTGGCTGACTGCATTTTCGAAAGGCGTCACTTCTGTGAACAAGAAGGCGCAAGCGTTTGCGGCATTCACCGATGTAACTCCAGGCGCTCAAACCAAGAGCCTTTATGCTCAAGGAGTTGATGTGATTTTCTCAGAGTGGAGCTCATCAAGCGATGTTGCAGATGAAGCAGCGGTGCTTTCGACCACCGCTCATCCGCTCTACCTCATTGGGCTCTCACCGGATCAATATTTTTTGCTGCAAAAAAGTGGCCAGAAGATTCTGCTGGGAGCAGTCACTAAGCGTGTTGATCTAGCGACGCAAGATGTTATGAGAGCAGCCCTTCAAGGCAGCACCGTGAATGATGTATTAAATGAGAGCGCTGGAATATTTGGCCGCCTCTACACTGTGCCGAATGGTGGCGAATCCATGGCACTTACTCCGCTGGGTCAAAAGTACGCCCTCAATGTAGGAAACGCGCTTGCCGCCTTGAAGAGCGGTAAAGTAAAAATCGCCTAAAAGTGCTTAAAAAGAGGTCAGAGATCTTCGATCTGACAGAGGATCTGCCCGCTCGAAACGCTCTCGCCAACTCCAACTTGAAGCCCTGCAATTGTGCCGGATTTATTGGCTACAAGAGCCTGCTCCATCTTCATGGCTTCAAGCACCACAATCAGGTCTCCGGCCTCCACACGATCACCATTTGATTTAACAATCTTCACAACGGTGCCTTGCATTGGGCTGGTGAGAGTATTTCCACCGGTTCCCGCCAAGCTATTGCTCTTAATCTTGTGTCTGCGATCTTGCTTCTCAGGGGAGTGCAGGACTACTTCAAAGCGGTGCCCATTAACTTCGGCAACTACTTTTTGTGCTGTGCTCTTTGTCTCTGCGACACCTTGCTTATAGGAAAACGGTTCGATCTCATTAACGAATTCGTTTTCGATATAACTGGTGTAGACAGTGAAGTTCTCAGTAAAAGAGGCATCTTCTACGATTGCGCGGTGGAATGGAAGAGCCGTAGCTAGGCCACCAATTTCAAACTCTCGAAGTGCGCGACGTGCACGAGCCAGCGCTTCTTCGCGAGTTGCGCCAGTAACGATAAGTTTTGCAAGTAGTGAGTCAAAGTGCGAACTAATTGTGTGTCCATGGTCGAAACCTGCATCAATGCGCACACCTGGTCCAGAAGGGACTTCCCACTTGGTTATTGTGCCAAGTGATGGGAGAAAACCATTGCCTGGATCTTCGCCGTTGATACGGAATTCAATCGAGTGCCCACGAATGACAGGATCTAGAGGGCTGATCGATTCACCAGAAGCAATTTTGAGTTGTTCGCGAACGAGGTCTAAGCCGGTGACTTCTTCGCTGACAGGGTGCTCTACTTGGAGCCGAGTGTTTACCTCGAGGAATGAGATAGTTCCATCTTGGCCAACAAGGAATTCACATGTTCCGGCACCGACATAGCCAACTTCTTTCATGATCGCCTTGCTCGATGAATAGAGCTGATCGATCTGTGCCTGGGTCAAAAATGGCGCAGGTGCTTCCTCTACTAATTTCTGGTGACGACGCTGCAGTGAACAGTCGCGCGTGCTGACTACGACTACATTTCCGTGCATATCAACCAAGCATTGTGTTTCAACGTGGCGAGGTTTGTTGAGATAGCGCTCAACAAAACATTCACCGCGTCCAAATCCGGTGATTGCTTCACGTACGGCAGAAGCAAAGAGTTCTGGAATCTCCTCCATGGTGAAGGCGACCTTAAGTCCACGTCCACCACCGCCGTGGGCAGCTTTAATTGCAACTGGTAGGCCATGTTCTTTAGCGAATGCGATTACCTCATCAGGAGAGTCAACCGGATCGGCAGTTCCTGCAACGAGGGGAGCGCCAACTTTCGCGGCGATCTTACGCGCTGAAACTTTGTCTCCAAGTTCGCGAATAGCTGCAGGAGGTGGTCCAACCCAAATGAGACCAGCGTCGAGAACACGCTGAGCAAAATCTGCATTCTCAGAGAGAAAGCCATATCCCGGATGGATTGCATCTGCGCCAGACTCTTTTGCAATCGCGAGAATCTTTGATTGTTCTAGATAGGTTTCGGCAGCTGACAGCCCATCAAGAGAGTACGCCTCATCGGCAATTGCAACGTGGAGTGAAGAGCGATCCTCATCTGAATAAATCGCAATCGATTTAACACCATGGTCACGACAGGCGCGAGCAACACGTACGGCGATCTCGCCTCGGTTAGCGATAAGCAGCGCGGTGATCTTCTTTGTGTTTGGTGTCATGGCTTTCCTATCATGGCTTTGCTGTCATGGATTTACTGTCATGGATTTAGCGTGTGCTGGAGCTACCTCAGACCAACGTAGTCCGAGATTGATAGCGATCTTTCGAAGAGTGGGAAGAGAAAGTCCGATAATCCCGCTGGGATCTCCTTCGATATGAGTAATAAAAGGAGCGCTGAGTCCATCGAGCGTGAAGCCACCAGCAACGTGGAGCGGCTCGCCACTATCAACGTAATTGATGATTTCTTCGTCAGTCATTTTCGCAAAAGTAACTTTGGCAGTTGAAATATCGCTCACTTCTAGCTCTTGGTCGGTGTCGATAACGCAGTGTCCCGTATGAAGGTAGCCAGAGTTGCCGCTAAGAAGGTGGGCACGTTCAATAGCTGCCTCTCGGGTGAGGGGCTTGCCAAGTGATTGGCCATTAAATTCAAAGGTGGAGTCACAGCCGATAATGAGCGTATTTCTCAGTTCTTTGTGAGCGAGATGAACGCTATGAGCTTTCAAAATAGCTAAGGCAATAACGAGATCGGATGGTGCCAGAGCCAGGAGCTCGGGTGTCTCTTCATCTACGCCGCTCACCTTGATGACAGGTGTAATGCCAGCAGACTCTAGGAGGCGCTTGCGCGAAGGCGAGGCAGAAGCAAGGAGAACTGTTTTACTCATGAAGGGGTATTGCCCCACTTGCGAGGGAGTGAATTTTGAATTTTTAGACGCGCCCACGCGCTGCGGTACTTCTTTGGCGGGTTCGCATTTTTGCGGATGTGGTCAACGGCGCGAGTGAGAGCAATGAGCTCTTCTTGCGTAGGGGTGCCAGCATGGATTGTGAATCCCAGCTTCTTAAACTCGCGCGGAAAATCGCTCATTAGTTACCTCTTAAAGAGGGATATTTCCATGCTTGCGTGTCGGTAGATCAACGCGCTTGTTGGCAAGTGCTCGTAGCGCACGAGTGATTTGTGCACGAGTGTCATGCGGTTCAATCACTGCGTCGATGAATCCACGATCGGCGGCAATGTAAGGATTGAGCAACTTCTCTTCATAATCAGCGAGAAGTGCAGGACCTTGGGCGCTATCGGCAGCAAGCTCGCGGCGATAGAGAATGTTTACGGCGCCTTGCGCGCCCATCACTGCAATCTGGGCACTTGGCCAGGCCAGGTTGATATCCGCGCCAAGATGCTTGGAACCCATAACAATGTACGCGCCGCCGTATGCCTTGCGCGTAATCACTGTGACAAGAGGTACGGAAGCTTCACCATATGCGTAGAGTAATTTTGCGCCACGGCGAATAATGCCGTTGTACTCCTGTTCGGTGCCAGGCAAGAATCCAGGCACATCAACGAGTGTGACAATAGGAATTCCGAATGCATCACAGGTACGTACGAAGCGAGCCGCTTTTTCACTGGCATCGATATCGAGGGTGCCGGCGAATTGTTGTGGCTGGTTGGCAATAATTCCCACAGATTTACCTTCGATACGACCAAAGCCCACCAAGATATTAGGCGCGAAGAGAGCGTGAACTTCAAGGAAATCAGCCTCATCCACGAGGGCCTCGACAATGATGCGCATGTCATAAGGCTTATTAGGATTGTCAGGAATTAATGAATCTAGCGCACGATCACTCGGAGCAATATCTTCCGACTCTGTTGCACGTAAGACAGGTGCATCATCCAAATTATTTGACGGCAAGAATGAGAGAAGAGCCTTCACATACTCCAGAGCAGCCTCTTCGTTTTCAGCCAAGTAGTGAGAGTTTCCGGTCTTAGCGCTGTGGGTTGCTGCGCCACCGAGCTCTTCCATGCCAACTTCTTCACCCGTTACTGCCTTGATGACATCTGGGCCAGTAATAAACATATGTGAAGTCTTATCCACCATGATGGTGAAATCGGTAATAGCAGGTGAGTAAACAGCACCACCAGCACAAGGACCGAGAATGACTGAAATCTGCGGAATCACACCAGAGCAACGGACATTTCTTTTGAAAATTTCACCGTACTGGCTGAGAGAAGCTACGCCCTCTTGAATGCGGGCCCCACCAGAATCATTGAGTCCAACAAGTGGGACACCGCTCTTAAGTGCGAAGTCCATTACCTTGCAGATCTTCTTACCCATGGTCTCACCGAGGGAACCACCGAAAGTCATGAAGTCTTGAGAATAGATTGCAATCGTACGTCCATCAACTGTTGCATAGCCTGTAACAACACCATCGCCGTATGGGTGCGATTTCTCCATGCCGAAACCATCTGCATGGTGAGTGGAGAAGGCATCGAACTCTACGAATGAGCCATCATCGACGAGGGCAGTGATTCGCTCACGCGCAGTCATCTTGCCAGCGGCATGGCGTTTTTCGATCGCAGCATCTGAACCACTTTTATGCGCAACCTCAAAGCGCGCTTTCAAGTCATTGATCTTGCCGGCAGTAGTATTTATCGCATCAGTCACATCTCTACTTTACTAGTTAAGCGGGTTTAAGTGATACGGGCATCACTCGATGAATCAAAAATCTCATCACTTTTATCGGCGAGCAATGCCGCGCCATACTGGCGAGTACGCGTAATTTCCGAGACATCCTCAACTCAAGATGAGATAAAAGCCCAACTTGCGAGTAACTCAGGGTCTCATGGGGATTGTGTGGTTACAGAATTTCAGAGCGCGGGACGTGGTCGCCTTGATAGGAGTTTTGAATCTCCTGCCGCGGTGGCTCTTCTCTTCTCATTTTATGTGGTGCCACAACGTAGCGACGCACACGGATGGATCCCGCTGATAGCAGGAATGAGTGTTGCGCAGAGCCTTAATGATGTTAGTGCTTCAACCGAGTACTCCAACAAGTGGCCCAACGATGTGATTTCCCTATCTGGAAAAGTCAGTGGCGTGCTCTGTGAAAAGTATGGCGAAGGAATCATCGTGGGCATTGGTATAAATGTCTCAACTCAAGAAGAAGAATTGCCGGTCGACACAGCCTCATCAATTTTTATTACAAGCGGGATGGAGGTGGATCGAAACGAATTGCTTCCGATCGTACTGACCAATTTCCGCGAACTCTTTGCGATGTGGGAGAGTGGGACGGACCTAAAGCCTCGCTACCGAGCCCTGTGCTCAACGATTGGTCAAAATGTTTTAATCAGCTTGCCAGGTGGGGCGAGCCTGGAAGGTCGCGCGATCAATATTGGCCCACAGGGCGAATTAATTTTGGAATCTGGGGATCGCATTAGTGCTGGGGACATCACCCACCTACGCAGTATCTAATTAAACCTAGTAAACTTCGGGAGTGAATTTCCCAACTGTTGGCGTGATCGGTGCAGGCCAGCTGGCCCGCATGATGGTGCCACCAGCCATTGACTTGGGAATCAATCTCTCGCTCTTTGCATCGAGTAGCGAAGATAGTGGTGCGCAAATTGCTGGCCATGTTGTTGGAGACTTTAAAGATGCGCAAGCCCTACTCGAATGGGCTAAGAGTTGCGATGTCGTTACCTTTGAACACGAACAAGTTCCTCGTGAAGTTATCACGGCGTTGGAATCTGCAGGCGTGAGTGTTTATCCATCCTCATATGCCTTTGAATTTAGCCAAGACAAATTAGCGATGAGAAGTAAAATCAATGAGCTTGGTCTACCCAATCCTGCATGGGAAATATACGACGGGGCAACGCCAACACTCACCTTCCCTCTCATAGCCAAAACAAGCACAGGTGGATACGACGGACGAGGCGTGTTCGTCATTGCAGATGAGAACGAACTGAAAGAGCTCCATGCGCGAATTGGTGCCCCGCTCTTGCTCGAGGAAAAACTCAATTTTGATTACGAACTTGCAATTATGGTTGCGCGTTCACCACATGGACAGGCAGCCACGTGGGCGCCTACCCTGACGGTTCAGCGCGATGGCATATGCATTCAAACGATCACGCCAATTCCCGAGATCAATGACGCACTAGCAACCGATGCTATTTCTACTGCACTTGCAATCGCGCAGGGAATCGATTTGGTTGGTGTCATGGCTGTCGAACTCTTTGTTGTCGATGGGAAATTGATAATTAACGAACTTGCACTTCGTCCACATAATTCTGGTCATTGGAGCATCGAAGGATCTCGCACGAGCCAATTCGAGCAACATCTACGCGCTGTACTCAATCTTCCACTAGGCGACACCTCGCTCACCGCTCCTTTTGCCGTGATGGGTAACGTGATCGGCATCGAAACTGATAAAGATGGCGACCTTTATCGGCCATATCGCCATCTGATGGCTCGCACCCCAGGCTTGAAAATTCATCAATACAAGAAGGAACTTCGACCAGGCCGAAAGGTGGGGCATGTGACCGCTTTGGGCTCAGAACTCCTAGAATTACGAACCGAAGTAGATCACGCAGTTGCCTATTTGAGCGGAGCAATCGATGAGTAACTCACAGAGCGCGCTAGTCGCAATCGTTATGGGATCAGATTCCGATTGGCCCGTGATGCAGGATGCAGCCACCGTTCTTGATGAATGCGGAGTTGCGTATGACGTTGATGTAATGAGCGCTCACCGCACACCTGATGAAATGTTGGCCTTTGCGCATGGCGCCGCCGGCAAGGGTTACAAAGTTATTATCGCTGGCGCAGGAGGAGCGGCTCATCTTCCGGGAATGATCGCATCCGCAACTGCCTTGCCAGTAATTGGCGTGCCCGTCCCACTTAAAGTTCTTGATGGCATGGATTCGTTGCTTTCAATCGTACAGATGCCTGCTGGAATTCCTGTTGCAACAGTTGGCGTCGGCAATGCCAAGAATGCAGGTTTGCTCGCTGCTCGAATTCTTGGCACCCATGATGCCGGAGTTTCAACAAAGATTTCTGAGATGATGGAGGCTGCGCGCCTAGCATCACTAGAAAAAGGTAAGAAACTCAATGCGCAGCGAAACCATAAAACCGGTTTCTAATTTTTCTCACTTCGTATCTGAGAAGCGAACGTTTTAGCTAGCACGGCCTAACGCTCGAACTTTCCAACCTGCCATCTGCCAGAGCTCGCGGTCAAGTGCGTTGCGACCATCAATAATGATCGGGTTATTCACAAGCGTGGCGGCCACAGTGGGGTTGATCTCGCGGAATACCTGCCACTCGGTCAGATGTAAAACTATATCTGCTTGCGCCAAACATTCATCGATAGATTGAGCAAATGCGAGAGTAGGAAAACGCAGCTTGGCATTTTCCATTGCTTTAGGATCGAAAATCTCTACGCTCGCGCCCGCGGCATGAATCTGCACAGCGATATCGAGTGCAGGCGAGTCACGGACATCGTCGCTATCGGGTTTAAATGCAGCGCCTAGGACTGCAACTTTTTTACCTGCCAAGTTCTCGCCGAGTTCGCGTCGGACAAGATCAATCACGCGACTGCGAGCTCGCATATTAATCGAATCAATCTCGCGAAGAAATTCGAGTGCCTGGTCTGCACCTAGCTCTTGTGAGCGAGCCATAAACGCTCGAATATCTTTAGGTAGGCAACCTCCACCAAATCCAATTCCCGCTTGCAAGAATCGGCTACCGATGCGTGGGTCATACCCGATCGCCTTTGCCAAGACAGTCACATCTCCACCAGCTGCTTCGCAAATTTCGGCCATAGCATTGATAAAAGAGATTTTTGTTGCCAGGAATGAATTAGCTGCAACTTTCACCAATTCAGATGTTGGTAGATCGGCCACGACCCAAGGCACTTCTTCGGCAATATTCTTCGCGTAGACGGCACGCAAAATATCTTCAGCTTCGTTGCTCGCAACTCCAACCACGAGCCGATTGGGATGCAACGTGTCATGAACTGCGAAACCTTCGCGCAAAAATTCAGGATTCCATGCCAGATCAACCTCGGGGTTGAGTGTGCGCAAGCGATCGCGCAATCGTGCAGCACTACCAACTGGTACGGTGGATTTACCCACGACCAGTGAGCCAGGCTTAATTCGCATCGCAATTGCCTCAATCGCGCCATCAACATAACTCATGTCAGCAGCCAAGCCATCTTTTACCTGGGGCGTGCCGACGCAGATGAAGTGAACATCGGCGTCACTGATTGCATCAAAATTATCTGAGAACGTGAGGCGGCCGGTTGCTAACTGCTCTTGAAGAAGCTCTTCTAGGCCGGGCTCGTAAAATGGGACTCTTCCGCCCTTAAGGCGTTCAATTTTGGCGGAATCAAGATCGACGCCAACTACCTCAAGCCCAAGGCTCGACATGCAAGCTGCGTGGGTGGCCCCCAGGTAACCAGTGCCAATCACAGAAATTTTCAGTGCCATTGCGCAGATAGTAGCGGTGGTAAGCGGTACGGTGGCCGTGTGGAGACCAGCGCAACGCAAAAGAAAAGTGAATTCTCGCCAGGGGTCAGCGTTGTCCTCCCAATATTGAACGAGGAGCCCTTTCTGGCCGATGCCCTCTTTGCAATTTTGGCTCAAAAATACAATGGTGAGCTCGAAGTGATTCTGGCCCTGGGACCCTCCAGGGATCGAACAAACGAGATTGCTGCCCAGCTAGCCCGCAATGATTCACGGGTAGTTTTGGTCGATAACCCAACGGGTCGAACCGCCGCCGGACTCAATCGCGCAATCGCTCAAGGGAAATACGACATTATCTGCCGAATCGATGGCCACGCCGAAATCTCTGATACCTATATTGCAGACGCGGTTGCGACCATGCTTAACACTGGCGCGGTCAACGTCGGCGGCATCATGGCGGCTGTTGGTAAAAACAGATTTGAAAACGCGGTTGCAACTGCGATGCGCTCACCGCTCGGTGTGGGTGGGGCTAGGTTTCACATTGGTGGGAAGGCTGGACCAGCTGACACTGTCTACTTAGGTGTTTTTAAGCGTGATGCGCTGCAGGCCGCTGGCGGTTACGACGAACGTTTCACTCGTGCGCAAGATTGGGAACTCAATTATCGCTTGCGCCAAGCGGGCGGAGTCATCTGGTTTGATCCATCGTTAGTAGTCACCTATCGACCACGTCCTAATCTCAAAGCGCTTGCAAAACAATATTTCGAATACGGTCGCTGGCGACATGCGGTTATCCGCAGCCACAAGGGGACTGCTAACTATCGATACTTAGCACCACCATTAACGGTCGCGGTTTCTGTTCTTTCGATCATCCTTGGCCTGAGCATTTCCAGTATTTTCTATATTCCCTTCGGCCTATATTTGTTAGGAAATCTTCTGGGCTCACTTGCTATTGGCAAGAGTTGGTCTGAGAAAATAATTTTGCCTGCAGTTCTGGCAACAATGCATTTTTCCTGGGGTTTTGGTTTTCTGACGTCACCTAAAAATTTGGTGAAGTAATGCTCAAAGTATTAAGTGCGATTGCAACTACAACTTTGCTGATCCTCGGGTTTGCAGCCAACCCAGCACAAGCCAACCCAATACCAGCACACTTTGTTTTGACTGGTTCTGGATTTGGTCATGGAGTTGGCATGAGTCAGATAGGTGCCCAAGGTCAAGCGATGGAAGGCAAGAGCGCTTCGGATATTTTGACTTACTGGTTTCCTGGGACCCAAGTACTTCCAGTCAATGACAATCTACCTATCCGAGTAAATGTCGCGCACCAAGCCACCTATGCAACCTTCACACTCGTAAAGCCAGTTTTGGGGGCTACGTACGCGCTGAGTTCACTCGGGACCCCTGCTGCGCTTACAAACCCAACACCACTGACGACTTCAGCAAATTGCACAATGAAATTCTCGGTTTATGGAAAGGCAATAACTGAGTCAACTACTTGCCCAGGCACCACAATTTCTGCCGCGCAAGCCCCCTCAACATTGTGGAATATTTCTTGGAATTCACCGCAGGCAAATCCACTGCTACAAGTGATGAATATGAGCGCTTCGACTGGCAGCATGCAGCTCAAATATGGATTCGTGCAGCTGCGATATGTCGCCGGCAAAATTGAAATCACTGACACCATGAGCTTGCATAATGAGTACTTGTACGGAATCAGTGAGATGCCATCAAGTTATTTGCCGGCTGCGCTACAAGCTCAAGCTATCGCTTCGCGAACATATGCCCTTGGAAAAATGGCGGTAGTTCGCAGAGAGTGTGACTGCAATATTTACAGCACTATGTATGATCAGAGTTATATTGGTTACGCCAAAGAATCCGAACAGGGTGTCGGGCAACTCTGGAAAGCTGCAGTTGATGCGACAGCGGCTGATCCAAACAATGGTTATGCGATCGAGTATTTGGGTAAACCGATCTCCGTCTATTTCTTCTCTTCCGATGGCGGCACAACCCAACGTAGCGTTGATGTGTGGGGAACTGCGCTTGCATATCTCACGAATGTGCCAGACCCTTGGTCGCTAGATATTTTCTTAAATCCTTATTACTCACACTGGCAACGAGTCTTAGTGGAGAAAGATGTGGCAACGGCATTTAACTTGCCCGATGTAGTCTCTATGAAAATTGATTCCCTAACACCTGCAGGCGCAGCACTTAGTGTTACAGCGACTTCGAGCACGGGTGCTACTTCACAATTACAGATCGGTGACTTCAAAACTAAATTGAAGATCCCATCATCATGGTTCCAGATCGCGCCGCCGGGTTATTAAACTGAGAGACAACGCGTTACAAGTCGGGCTGAATTAATTAGCGTGAAGAATTGAGTTAAGGCCTTCCCAGCCGCCCACTTTTGGAACAACCTCAAGGTTGCCTTGTTGAGAGTTGCGACGGAAGATCAAATTGCTGGCACCAGATAGCTCAAGTGCTTTTACAACTGCGCCATCCGGGAGCGTTATTTTTGAACCGCCAGTGATGTAGGTGCCAGATTCAATGATGCAATCGTTGCCCAAGCTAATTCCAAGTCCTGAGTTAGCTCCGAGCAAGCATCGCTCGCCAACAGAGATGACCTGCTTACCGCCGCCGCTGAGAGTGCCCATGATGGAGGCGCCGCCACCAACATCGCTGCCCGCTCCAATAACAACACCGGCACTGATTCGACCTTCGACCATTGAGCTGCCAAGGGTCCCAGCGTTGAAGTTCACAAAACCTTCATGCATGATCGTTGTGCCTGCTGCGAGGTGTGCGCCAAGTCGGACTCGATCGGCATCGGCGATGCGAACACCTTCAGGAATTACGTAATCAACCATACGAGGGAATTTATCGACGCCGTATACGGTGATCTGCCCATACTTCGCGCGCAGGCGAAGGCGAGTTTTTTCAAAATCCACGAGCGAGCATGGTCCGACAGATGTCCAAGCGACATTGGTGAGTAGTCCAAATACTCCGTCGAGGTTTTGGCCATGTGGCTTCACAAGTCGATGGGAGAGTAGGTGCAGACGCAGGTAAGCATCGGCAGCACTCGTAGGTGCTGCATCGAGATCGATCTCGATATCAACGATAGCTCGTGTTACTCCGCGATCGTGATCCGGCGCGAGAAGTGCGGTGAGATCGGATTTGTTTGCTAGTGGTTCAAGAGCAAGATCTGTGTACCAAACATCAAGTAGATCACCATTGCTAGCAACTGTAGATACGCCATAACCCCATGCTTTTCTCATGGCGGTACGGTATCTGAACTCGAAGGGGACGTGCGAGAATTACCTCATGCGAATCAGCGTTTATTGCTCTTCATCTCCGACTATTGACCAAAAGTACATTGATCTTGCCTACGATCTTGGGCAAGCAATTGCTGCTCGAGGTTGTGAGTTGGTCTGGGGCGGTGGCAGGGTCTCGATGATGGGAGCGGTTGCTCGCGGGGCTCGAGATGGCGGGGCCAAGACATGGGGAGTTATTCCGGAGAGTCTGCTCAGCATGGAATTCGGCGACGAAAAGGCGACCGAAATGTTTGTAACACCTGATATGCGCAGCCGCAAAGCAAAAATTGAAGAGCTTTCAGATGCCTTCATCGCTCTTCCTGGAAGTCTGGGAACTCTCGAGGAGCTCTTTGAAATTTGGGTTGGGCGCTATTTGAATTTCCACTCCAAGCCCGTGGTCGTGTTAGACCCATTCGAGGTTTACAAACCCCTCCAAAGCGCGCTTGACCACTTGGCAGCTCTTGAATTTATGAAGCCCGGCCAGCGGGAACAAGCTGTATGGACGACGGAGATCGAGCGCGCTCTCACCGCATGCATCGCCTAGTTTTTAGGCGAGGAGTTTTGAGAGATTCCTCAGGAACGACCAGTAGCCTTGCGGGGTGAAGCAGGTTCCAACTATCGCGCAAGTGATTGCCAGCCTGCCAGAAGAGGAGCGTTTCATTTTGACCCTCCACTTGCTCAAGGGCATGTCACCAGAGGAGATTGCCCAAGCCCTGGGTGTGCCGGCAAAGTCGGTTCATGCGGTCATTCTGGGGGGTAAATCACGCTTAATCTCCATGCTCGATTTCCCACCGCAAGGGTGATGCGAGATACTTCTCCCTATAGTTCCCAAGGCCCCGCGGGGGTTATGCGGGTAGCCCGAGAGGGTTGTAAGACTTCACGCGACTGTTAGTAAGGGAGTTTCACAATGGCAGCCATGAAACCACGCACTGGCGATGGCCCAATGGAAGTCACTAAGGAAGCCCGCAGTCTTGTCATGCGCATTCCTCTCGAAGGTGGCGGACGTCTAGTAGTAGAACTCAATGTTGAAGAAGCCACGAATTTGGGTAACGCGCTTCAAGCTGCTGTAGCTCTCGTTAAAAAATAATCGACACGGTTGATCGAGACGGTTATGCGCCTGCCACAACCACAATTTGCCTTACAAGCCGCACTAAAGACGCAAGATATCGAGAAGTTTGATGCGCTCGCTATTGCAGTCCAAAAACACGAAGACGGACTTCATTTCGATTCCAATACATTCTCTCAAGCTGTAATTACGCGCCTGAATCTAGACGCACAAGCGATTGCGAAGAGTTGGCCGGACTATGCCGCCAAGAGCGGTGAGATCCTCGAACTCCCGATTGATGGTCTTGGAAAAGTCTCACGTCTCTATCTCGTTGGCGTAGGCAAGTCCGGTCGCGAAGAGTTGCGCAAAGCTGGTGCATCCCTTGGTCGCAAGGTAAAAGGAAACGGTTTCACAACACTCGTCACGACTTTTTCAGATGGAGTGAGCCCGGCACTGCGCGAGGGTGCAATCGCTTTTGTAGCTGCACTTTCAATTTCTCACTATGGATTCGAAATAAAATCTGCTGGGGCTAAGCAGAAGCGAGTAGACAATATCTTCACCGTAAGCGGTGCGCTCTCTCAGGAAGTAGCAAAGGCTCAAGTCTTGAGCGATGCAATTTGGGACGCTCGCGACCTCATTCATACGCCATCAAACATTAAAAATCCCGAGTGGATGGCGCAACAAGCTAAAGCGCTGGTGAAAGCCGCTAACTCTTCGGCCCTCACAGTCTCTGTGAAAAGCGGACGTCAGCTCGCGCAATTTGGAGGATTACGAGCAGTAGGAAACTCGGCTCCAGTGCCAGGTCCTCGAATGATTGAAGTGCGATATGCGCCAACCGGTTCTAAGAACTTGCCACATGTAGTGCTTGTCGGCAAAGGCATTACTTTCGATACTGGTGGAATTTCGTTGAAGCGACCATACGACTCCATGGTCGCAATGAAGTCGGATATGGCTGGTTCGGCTGCAATTTTGGCTGCCACATGTGCAATGACGAAGATCAAACCAAAGGTTCGAGTGACAGCGCTCATGATGTGTGCGGAAAACATGGTGTCAGGCACCGCTCAGCGGCCGTCGGATGTTATTACTCAATATGGTGGTACAACTGTCGAAGTGATAAACACCGATGCTGAAGGTCGTCTCGTTCTCGCTGACGGCTTGGCATATGCAGATTTAGAGTTAAATCCGGACTATCTCATCGATGTTGCAACACTCACGGGTGCGGCGAGCCTGGGGCTCGGTAAGCAATATGCAGCGATGTACACGCGTGATGCAAAGCTTGCTCAAATACTTTCCGAAGTAGGGGAGCGAACCAGCGAGCGAGTCTGGCAGATGCCACTCGTAGATGATTATGCGCCAGCGCTAGAAAGCGATGTCGCCGACCTTGTTCATACCGCAGATAAGGTGAAGTTTTCAGCGGGGTCTGTCACTGCTGCACTATTCCTTGAGCAATTCGTAGGAGACCGTCGTTGGGTCCACCTAGATATCGCTGGTCCAAGTCGCTCTGATGTTGATAGTGGGGAGTACATCAAAGGCGGAACGGCATTTGGAGCTCGACTTTTGATTGAATGGTTAGCGAGTTTTGCATGATTGGTAATCGTGGTGACATGGGAGCATTCGCAGAATCATTTGTGCGCGAAGATATTTTTATGCAACAGGCTCGGTCGCATGCTGCGGAGCTCGGAATTCAAGATCCAACCCCCGGCGTCGGTGGACTCTTGCAGTTTGTCGTTTCTTCTCTAGCGGCTAAATCAATTGTTGAAATTGGAACAGGCTCTGGAGTCAGTGGCCTATGGATCTTTGCGGGAGCAAGCAAGGATGCAGTCCTTACTTCTATAGATGTTGAACGCGAACACGCAGCTACCGCTAGAAAAGTTTTTGAGGAGTCGGGAATCTCAGCTCAACGTTTCCGTCTCATTACCGGAACTGTTTTAGAAGTAGTCGGCAAGCTAGCTGACAATAATTATGATGTGATTGTTATTCGCCCAGCTGCCGATTTGATGGATCTGATTCATGAGGCTTATCGCCTGCTTCGTACTGGCGGAATTCTCTTTATTGATCAGGCCCTGAGTGGTGGAAAAGTGGCAGATCCTACTCAGCGCGATTTTGAGAGCGTCTCCCGCAGGGATGGAATACGGGCGGTGAAAGAAGATTCTCGTTGGAATTCCACGGTAATACCGATGGGCGGCGGCGTCCTTCTCGCAACAAAACTGTAAAAATCCTGAGTCTTGCGATTTCACCGCTCGCCTCTGGCGGCTCTGGATTAGGATTCGAGTTATGAGTACGCAGGAACCAACCAACACTTCAAGTAATTTGGCGCCAACAGAAACCCCATCTACAACTGCCTGGTGGATTTCAGATAGTCAGCCGCTTCCAACTCCCGTAGTTCACTCACGTCGCGGTGGAGTCCCTTGGTATGTGGCACTAGTCATGGCGCTATTAGCTGGGTGTGTTGGCGCAGTCCTCACTCGCGTAAGTCTTGGTGGCGACACTGGTTTGGTTTCGGTCTCCCAAAGTATTGAACGTGCCCCAAATTCAATAGCAGGACTTGCTGCTCGAGTTTCTCCATCGGTGGTCGAAGTTGATTCAACATCGAGTGATGGAGAAGATACCGGTACAGGATTTTTCATTGAAAGCAGTGGCTATATTCTGACCAACAACCATGTTATTGAATCAGCGGTATTAAGCAACGGAACCATTACCGTGAAGTTGGCTAACAATCACCAATACACAGCCAGCGTAGTTGGTCGAGATACTTCCTATGATTTAGCTGTTCTGAAAATTCCTGTCACGGGAGCACCTGCGCTCACTCTTGGCAATAGCGATAACGTACAAGTGGGGGATTCAGTCATTGCAATTGGATCACCACTTGGCCTAGCCGGAACAGTGACGTCAGGAATTATCTCTGCGAAGAATCGTCCGGTTACAACGAATTCAGAGAATCAAGTTGGCGAGAGCTCTTATATCGATGCCTTGCAGACAGATGCAGCGATCAATCCAGGAAACTCCGGCGGACCTCTCGTTGACGCTGCTGGCGCGGTCATTGGCGTTAACTCAGCTATCGCATCCTTGGGTGCATCAGGATTAAGTTCGCAGCCAGGCTCAATTGGTCTTGGGTTTGCTATTCCTATCAATCAAGCAAAGCGAACTGCCGAGCAACTCATCAAGACTGGCCACTCAACGTACCCAATTCTTGGTCTCTCACTTGACCCAAGTTACCAAGGAGCTGGAGCCGAAATTGCAAGGAGTGCGAGTGCGATTCGCGCAGCAGGTCCAGCTGCGAAGGCAGGACTTAAGCCGGGCGATGTCATTACGGCATTTGATGGCCAGCCAATCACTACCTCAGATGATCTTGTTGTCGCAATCCGATCACATAGCGTGGGCGATACAGTGACGATCACCTTCCAACGTGGATCGACTACTAAGAGCGTCAAAGTTACGCTTATTGCCGCGTCTCACTAATCTTTGCTCATGAGCAAAGATTCGATAGAGCTTATTCGTGGTGCCCTTGCAGGAGTGCAAGATCCAGAGCTGCATAAGCCGCTCACCGAGCTTGGCATGGTTGGCGCCATCTCGATTGACTCAGGGGTTGTGCAACTAGAAATCAAACTCACGATTGCCACCTGCCCCATGCGCGATCGACTCGAAGGAGATATTCAGCAAGCTCTTTTAGCTCTTCCCGAAATCGATAGTGCCAGCATCTCATTCACAGTGATGAGTGATGATGAACGCTCTGCCCTGAAAAAACAATTGCGTGGTGGGGTAGAGAAGGTCAATCCATTTGCGCAGAGCAATTCGCTCACGCGAGTCATTGCAGTTGCATCCGGTAAAGGTGGAGTAGGCAAGTCTTCGGTAACAGTCAATCTTGCAGTGGCTGCAGCTGCGCGCGGGCTTAACGTTGGAATATTGGATGTAGATGTTTATGGTCATTCAATCTCGCGCCTGCTTGGCGTGATGGGGCAGAAGCCCACCGCGATTGATCAAACTTTCTTTATGCCCGTAGAAAAATATGGCATCAAAATAGTTTCTATGGAGATGTTCAAACCAAATCCTAACGACCACATTGCTTATCGAGGACCGTTGCTTCATAGAGTGCTCGATCAACTGATGTGCGATGCCTATTGGGGGGCGCTAGATATTCTTTTTCTAGATCTTCCACCTGGAACAGGAGATATCGCGATTTCACTCGGCCAGATGGTGCCTTCATGCGAATATCTAGTTGTGACAACTCCACAACTTGCGGCGAGTGAAGTTGCAGAGCGCGCTGGCCGAATGGCTCACCAGATGAATCAAACGTTGCTTGGCGTGGTTGAAAATATGTCAGGTAGCCAATGCCCTCGTTGCGGCGAATCAATTGCGCTTTTCGGCAGTGGCGGTGGAGAGCGCACCGCAACCCGCTTAAGTGAATTGGTCGGAGAGAAGATCGAACTGATAGCAAAGATCCCCTTCGATATTCGACTTCGTAGCGGTGGGGATGAGGGGATTCCCGCCGTACTGCAAGAGGATTCAAGCCCCACGACAAAAGCATTTGATGAATTGTTGGAAAACATTTTGATTCGCCGTCGGTCACTCGCGGGTCGCAGCCTCGGATTACAGCCTTAGGTTCGTGGTGAAGAGTCTGAAGGGGTCCTAAGTAGCGGGTACTCCCTTAGACTAAGAAGGTGAAAGCCACCCCTGTCTCGCAGATCAACACAGTCGCCAAGCGGCTAGTGGGTCGTCGAGATCGCGTGATTGGCCGCAAGAGCATTCGCGAGTCACTCGTTTCAGTTGCTGGACTCATTGGTCGCCCAGTGCGCGACCCGGACGGCCGTGAAATTGGTCGCCTCGTTGACATCGTTGTACGCCACGGCCAAGAAACCTATCCGCCTGTATCCGGATTGATTGTCAAAGTCGCGAATCACAAATCTTTTATTAATGGTGCGCGCATCGACAAGCTCACTCCTAATGAGATTGTGCTCTCCTCAACCAAGATTAATTTGGAAAATTACCAACGTCGCGAAGGCGAGTCATTGCTCGATGCCGATGTCTTGGATCACCAGATAGTTGATGTTGACGGCTTGCGTGTCGTGCGAACTTCAGATTTATATCTTGCTCCATTTGATAAAGAGATTCGCGTCATCGGCGTAGATATCTCATTCATGTCTTTCTTGCGCAGACTATTTCCTGGATCGCTCTCGCGCCGCCCAACTCCAGAACACATCATCGACTGGGCTGCGGTTGCATCACTGACTGATACGACAGGAGTTGTACGCACCGCCAGCACACGCTCTGCGTTGAGCCAGCTGCGCCCAGCCGATCTTGCGGACTTGATCGAGGATCTTGCCGGTCGCGAGCAGGGTGCACTCATTGAAATGCTTGATCCGGATCTTGCTGCAGATGCGCTGGAAGAGATGGAAGATGACGAACTCGAGGGCTTGCTCAGAGGACTCTCATCTGAACGTGCCGCCGAGCTAATCTCGCGCATGGAGCCCGATGAGGCTGCTGAAGTGCTTCGTGATCTCACCGATGAACACCGCGAAAGCATTCTCGATGTGATGCAAGCAAATGTCGCAAAGCCTCTGCGTCAGCTGGTCTCATTTGACGAAGAGCTTGCAGGCGGAATAATGACAACCCACCTTCTGGTGGTTAAAGAATCCGACACTGTTGCAACTGCACTTAAGCTCTTAGTGGAGAACCGCGAACGCGAATCTTCTGATGGCGTTGTTGTTGTTGATTCACGCGGAAAACTTCTGGATCACATTCAGACAGTTGAGCTTATTGCAGCTCAGCCTGAAGATGCCCTGGAGCTACTGATTAGAGCGCCTTTCCCAACAGCTGTCTTGGCAGATACGCCAATTGATGCGGTAGTCGAAGAATTCTCCAATAACCGCGGCTCTTCAATTATCGTGGTCGATGAAAAGCAGAAGCCGATTGGCAGAATCCTTGCCGATGACTTAGTAGATGCACTTTCCACCAAGAGTTCTCACCTCTTCTCACAAGGTGGAGGTAGCCGTTCATGAATATCCCTACATCGCGCAAAGTGCGCCTTGCAGCATTCCTCGCCGTGATGGGCCCAGGTGTTATCGCTGGACTATCTGACGATGATCCAGCCGGCATCACCACCTACTCCCAACTTGGTGCACAGTTCGGATATCGATTGCTTTGGACTCTTGTCATCTCCACCGTTGCTTTGATTATCTTCCAGGACCTTGGAGCGCGAATCGGCGTAGTAACCCGCCAGGGCCTCATTGGTTTAGTTCGACAAAAATATGGTGCACGCGCAGGTTCATTTAGCGCTGTTGCACTTATCTTGGCCAACGTGGGAACAATGACGGCCGAGTTTGCGGGAGTTGCAGCTGCGGGCCAGCTCTTTGGAATTTCCCGTTATGTAACTGTTCCACTCACTGCAGTTTTCATCTCGGTGCTGGTATTGCGCGGAACATTTAAGAAAGCCGAACGAATTTTCTTTTTGCTCTCTGCCGTTTTTATTTCTTACGTGATTGCAGGCTTTATGTCCCACCCTCATTGGGGGAGCGCCTTTAAGGGGATGGTCACACCATCAATGCCTTTCAACGCTTCTGCAATCAATATCGCTACCGCGACTTTGGGAACTACGCTGGCACCGTGGGGCTTGGCGTTTATTCAGTCCTACGCAGTTGATAAGCGCCTGACACGCGCGGATCTCAAGCTGTTGCGCGCAGATGTCTGGGTTGGCTCATTGCTAACGGGCGTTATTGGTTTTTTTGTAATTGTGACGTGTGCAGCGACTTTGCATGCTCAGCATGTCGTCAACATTACAGATGCATCCCAAGCCGCTAAAGCGCTTAAGCCGCTGGCTGGAACTCTTGCTAAGGATATATTTGCTGTTGGAATTATTGGCGCCGCCCTGCTTGCCGCTTCAATCTTGCCGCTTTCTACTGCCTACTCCGTTAGCGATCTCACGGGATCACCGGCAGCGCTCGATGATAAATTCGACGAAGCGCCGCTCTTCTACATTACCTTTGCCTCAATCACCCTAGTCGCTGGCGCGCTCATCATGATTCCAGGCGTCTCGCTGATTTGGATTTTGATCTCGTCTCAAGTCTTAAATGCGATCTTGCTCTTGCCGCTTTTGGCCTACATGTATGGCATTGCACGAGATAAAAAGTTGATGGGTGAGTTTGTTGCTAAACGGGGTGCTCGAACTCTCTATGGATCGATCATTGCCCTGGTTGCAGTCTGCGTGCTTGCGCAGTTCTGGTTCATGTTCAACCTGTAGATTCTGCTTTTATGGATGATCAGGCGCACACCACACTCCCGCAAGGTCGAGATATCCCGCTACTTTTACTAGGCATTCTAGGTATTGGCTCCTCGGGCCCCTTCATTGCTAAGAGCACAATGCCCATCTCATCCCTCATCTTTTGGCGCAACTTTCTCGGTGCCCTGTCTATGGCACCGTTTGCCCTAAAAAAAGCTGAATGGCGCACGGCGGCAGGAAGGCGCGCAATACAGCTCTCTGTTCTCGCAGGGGTCGTATTGGCCGGACACTTCTTGGCGTTTTTCGCAGCCATGCGTTACACATCAGTTGCTACTGGAACGGCTCTGACTTCGCTCCAACCTATGTTTACTGCGCTCTATATGAAGTATCGAGGTGCAAAGATCTCACGCCAATCAATGGCTGGTATTTACATCGCCTTTCTTTCGTTACTGCTAATTACCGGAATTGATCTGCATATTTCTACTCGTGCATTTGTCGGCGATCTCTATGCAATTGTTGGGGGAGCGCTAGCTGCCGGTTATGTAATCGCAGGTTCCGGAGTGCAAAAGCATGTTTCAACTTCTACATATCTAACTTTCTGCTTCGGAAGTTGTTCTGTGGTTGCCTTCGTTGTGGCTCTCATTGGCGGATTTGATCTATTTCATTTTGTTCACCAACAGTGGTTGCTTGCAATTGGCTTATTTGTGGGGGCTCAATTTTTTGGACATACGCTCTTTAATATGACTCTTAAACGTGTTTCACCCGTCATGGTCTCGCTCATCGTATTTTTTGAAGTACCTGTGGCAGCGATTATTGCCTGGTTCTGGCTTGGTCAACATCCATCGAGGGGGACTATTCCCGGAATTATCGGTCTCCTCATTGGCTGCGCAATTTTTGTCTTGCGCAACAATGTTTCCGACAGCCCCCCCCTTGTCGTAGAAGGATAGAGCCATGATCGATCTTCACACCCACAGCAACTTCAGCGATGGAACGGAATCACCCACAACGCTTCTAAACAAAGCGATGGCCCATGGCATCAAAACACTTGCGCTCACTGATCACGACACTGTTGCAGGGTGGGATGAAGCAGTTGCTCATCTACGCCCGGGGCTGCAATTAGTTCTGGGGTCTGAAATTTCCTGCCAGACCCACGATGGAATCAGTGTGCACATGCTGGGGCTACTGTTCGACCGCGCCAATCCAGAGCTTATGGAGATGATGGCAAATACACGTGAGAATCGCTTCACCCGCATGAGTAAGATCATTGAAAAACTCAATGCCGCACAATACGAGATTACTCTCGATGACGTTTTGGCTGAACTTTCAGAGGGTGCAACGTTGGGGCGCCCGCACTTAGCCGACGCTCTGGTCACTAAGGGATATATGAAATCACGCGACCAGGTATTCGCCGAGATACTTCACAACGATTCACCTTTTTACGTCTCGCATTACTCACCAACACCGATAGAGGCAATCGCAAAGATTAAGGCGGCCGGGGGAGTTGCGGTCATGGCCCATCCGATGTCATCGCTTCGGAGTCGTGTTGTGTCGCCCGATATTTTTGCGGAGTACGTAGCAGCGGGACTGGATGGGATTGAGGTCTTTCATCGCGATCATTCAGCAACTAATCGCGACCTGCTACTAGCAATTGCTAGCGAGTTAGATCTAGTCGTGACTGGTTCCAGCGATTACCACGGAAATGGCAAACTCAATCAATTAGGTGAGAATGTGACAGAACCGGCAGAGTTTGAAAAATTGGAGCTACGCGCAAACGAACGGCGAGTAGTAACCGCTACAAAGAAGTAAAGCCGACTTTGCGGTCAGGGGTAGCGCCAAGCTCGATAAATGAGATTTTCGCTACTGGAACAATAATGGTGCGATCCTTTGAATCAGTCAAAATGAGTGATGAATTACTTTCAAAGGCTTTCGTTGCAAGGTTTGCAACCTCTTCGCGAGTGCTCTCGGTCTCGAAGTTGAGTTCTTGATTAGATTCGCTAATTCCGATGCGAACTTGAGTAGCGGTCTCTGAATTCTTTTTAGTTGCCATGGCTTAAGTTTAATCAGTTACGCGCGCGAGGGAAACCTGAAATTCCTCGCCACTGCAGGCTTGCTACGAGCCGTACGGCAACATCTCGATCGATTTTTCCATCCCGTGCCAACCAGTGCCGTGCGCTTGTCTGGGCAATACCTATCAAACCCACGGCCAGAAGCATTGCTTCTTCAGCCGGCATTCCTGTATCTGCAGTAATGGCGGATGTGAAGGCATGTGCGCAGTCGTATGACATCTTATTTAGGCGCTCACGAACTTGCGGCTCCACAACCATGTCGCTCTCGAAGAGGAGGCGAAATGCCTCGCCCTCGCGATTTATGAAATCAAAGTACGCGTTAACGGTAGCTAGGACTCGGCCAGCATTATCTTTTGTCGATGCGACGGCGCCTTCGATTGCCTCGACCAAGCTCTGGCAATGGATATCAAGAACGGCTAAGTAGAGATCTAATTTGGATGGAAAATGTTGGTAAAGGACGGGCTTACTTACATTCGCATGATCGGCAATCTCATCCATAGCTGCAGAGTGGTAACCCGCGGCTGTAAAGACCTCAAGGGCGGCCGCAAGTAGAGTTGCGCGGCGTTCATCTCGTGGCAGGCGAACCTTTTCATCATTCATTAGCGCAGATCGTATCCCATGTTAGATACTTGGGGCATGGATAGCGCTCATACTCAGATGCCCAACAAACGTATTCTGCTCGTTCATGCGCATCCAGATGATGAAACTATCGGCAATGGCGCCACCATGGCTGCGTATCTTGCTGCAGGAGCGGCGGTTACGTTAGTGACATGTACACGCGGAGAAGAGGGCGAAGTACTCGTACCTGCACTCGCTCACTTAGCTGCAAGCGAAGATGACGAACTTGGCGAATATCGAGTCGGTGAACTATCGCGTGCAATGCTGCACCTTGGTGTAACCGATCATGTATTTTTAGGAGCCCCTACCCATAAATACCGCGACAGCGGAATGATTGGAACTGAGCCAAATAATCGTCCGGATTGTTTTTGGCAGGCAGATCTCGACGCCGTTGCGGCAGAACTTGTAGAGATTATTCGTGACAGGAAGCCTCACGTCCTTATTACATATGATGAAAACGGTGGATATGGCCACCCCGATCACATTAAAGCCCACCTCACTGCAATGCGAGCTGCAGAGTTAGCAGCTGACCCTTCTTTTGCAGCGGGTGCACCTTGGGAGGTTTCCAAAATTTACTGGAACGCAATTCCGCGATCAGCAATCAAAAAGGCGTTAGTCAGTAAGAAAGTTATTCGCAATATTGCGCTCAAGGTATTTAAGTACGTTCCCTCGAAGTGGATCACGCTTCCATTTGTAAAACCTGATTCAGTGATTACAACGGCCGTCGATGGCAACGCCTATCTACCTCAGAAGCTAGCAGCGCTGCGCGAACATAAAACCCAATTGATTCTCAATGGTGACCTCTTTGAATTTAGTAAAGAGGTGGGTATTCGCGTGAGCGGCATCGAGCATTACATCTGCGTTAAAGGTGTTGATCAAGGCTCGCCAGCGCGGCACGCAGCCAAAGGCCCTAACTGGGAGAGCGATCTCTTCGACGGCATCGAGCTCGCCCCACACGCCCCACTCACCTAGGCAGCCGGCTCCTCATTTTTTGAAGTGACGGCGAGATTACTTAGGAACTACTTTCCAGAGGAAAATTTTTAAAGGATCAAACTCTCGAAGAGTGCCATCTTTTTTTCGCACGTGCGTTGGCGTCTCCAACCGTCCAAGCAAATCTCTAAAGCCGCCTTCATCATCGAATAGGCGAATGCTCACACGTAGCCCGATCTCGCTCTGAGAAGGTGGCGACTGGTAGCTGGAGGTTGGCGAGAGGGAACCCTTTAGGTTGGGGGTGGTTGCGGCGGTTACCGGGGCAACAGGCGGTTCTACGCTCGAATTTTGGCTCACATCGAGTATTGTCTACCCCTAGCCGCTATTCGTAAACGCGAGAGGGATGACATGACCTACGTAATTGCCGAACCCTGTGTCGATGTTAAGGACAAGTCTTGCATTGAAGAGTGCCCAGTAGATTGCATCTACGAAGGCGGACGCATGCTCTATATCCAGCCTGATGAGTGCGTTGACTGTGGTGCTTGCGAGCCTGTCTGCCCGGTCGAAGCTATTTATTACGAAGATGACATCCCAGGTCCATGGAAGCAATACGCGGAGAACAATTCCAGCTTCTTCGTTGAGATTGGCTCTCCAGGAGGAGCGAGCAAGGTTGGCGCGCTGAGTAGCGATGCCCCTGCTGTAGCTGCCATGCCTGCCAAATCTAGCGAGTAATTATTAAACTCCCAGATTTTCCATGGGACACACTCGCCCCGTTAGGTGCGATCGCAAAGTCTCATCCCCAAGGTGGAATAGACCTTTCTGTTGGTACGCCGGTTGATGCTGTTCCATCTTTTATTCAATCGGCTCTTCAAGCGAATTCAAATACCCCTGGCTACCCGCTGACAATTGGTTCACCTGAACTGCGTAGCGCTATGCGTCTCTGGGCTAGCCGCGTGCTCGGAGCTCAGGGAGATTTCGATGTTCTTCCCACCATTGGCTCTAAAGAATTAATCGCCCTGCTTCCCACGTTTCTTGAAGCCAAGAACGTGCTTTATCCGGAAGTTGCTTATCCCACTTACTTAGTTGGTGCACTCATTGCACGCGCCCAAGCAACTGCTGTGGATTTTGATCCAACTCAGTGGGAGAACGCAGACTTGGTCTGGGTCAATTCGCCATCTAATCCCACGGGAAGAATTGCATCCAGGCAAGAGCTACAAAGCATCATCGATTATTCGCGCCGCACTGGCGCTGTGGTAGCGAGCGATGAGTGTTACATCAATTTTCCTGCGAACCCAGATGGGAAATTGCCACTCTCAATTCTTGAGGTAGCTGCCGGAAATAACACTGGCCTTATCGCAGTTCACTCACTCTCAAAGCGCTCGAACTTAGCTGGCTATAGAGCGGGACTGATAGTTGGCGATCCAGTGCTCATCAATAAGATTCGCGAGATTCGTAAACACGCTGGTGAATTACTACCAGCACCAATCCAAGCGGCGATGACGGTGGCGCTAGGTGATGAGCTCCATGTGCACGAACAGGCAGCGCGTTACATTGCACGCCGAGCAATTTTGCAACCGGCTCTAGAACTCATGGGCTTTCGAGTTGAACATACTGAAGCTGGCCTTTACATCTGGTGCACTCGCGATGAAGCCGATATGCAGTCAGTAGAGAAATTAGCTGCACTAGGAATTCTTGTTACGCCTGGTCATTTTTATGGAGATGCCGGTTCGCGCCATATCCGAGTAGCCCTCACTGCTACAGATGCGCAGATAGGCGAAGCTGCGCAGCGCATTCGCGACAGCCTAAGGAACGCATAGGTATTGCGTCCATGGAAAATTCTTCTGCTTCGCAGTTAGCTAAATCAGCCATCTTGCTTGTGGGCGGATTCGGTACGCGCTTACGCCCACTTACCTTTAAGACGCCTAAGCCGATGCTTAAAGTGGCTGGTATTCCATTCACAGAGCATCAAATTGTTAAGGCACGTGATGCAGGAATTACAGAAATTGTTCTGGCCACTTCCTATCTTGCAGACGTCTTTGCACCGTACTTCGGTAGCGGTGAAAAATTCGGCATCAAAATTTCTTATGCAGTGGAAGAGGTTGCTCTTGGAACGGGCGGAGCAATTCGCAACGCCGCCCAATCGCTAGAAAACGATGGCTCGGTTGTTATCTTCAATGGCGATGTGTTGAGTAGTCATAGCCTCAGCGAGCAGATGCAGTTGCACGTTGACAGAAATGCTGATGTCTCGCTCTATCTCACTGAAGTGGCAGATGCACGAGCGTTTGGTGCCGTCGAACTCAGTGGTGATTGCATCACAACATTTAATGAGAAGATGGAAAATCCTCCGACAAATATCATCAATGCTGGTTGCTATATTTTTAATCGACAAATAATTGAATCAATACCTGCAGAGCGCGTGGTCAGCGTTGAACGTGAAACATTCCCGCAATTGCTAGCTAGTGGTGCCAAACTTATTGGATTTGTCGATCGCTCGTATTGGTTAGACATAGGAACTCCCGCAGCTCTACTTAAAGCAACTCAGGACCTCATCGCTGGTACTGCTCAATCCGAAGCGTTTGATGCGCTTGCGGCTTCTGGTGATTTTGCTATTAAAAACGGATCGCTCGTGGCAGCAGATGCGTCGATTGCAACAAACTCCTACATTTCACAGGGCAGTTTCATCGATAACGGCGCAACCATTGGGGATGGCGCCCGTATCGCTGGGTCGATCATTGGGGCAGGAGCGATAGTCGGCGCTCGCACCGATATCACTTCAACATTCGTTGCCGATGGCAGCGAAATTCCGGATGCGCTTATTGCTGAGAATTCTTTCTTTGGTTTTGAAAGTCCTGCAGCTCAAAGGTAAAGAGTTTTACGCTCAACCCTTAACCCATACCTGAGAGATTCCTTGGTGAATTTTTATCTTTATGCCACTCAGGACTTGACGTAGGGGAGTTACACGCGTGTAATTCACCCAAGACGCATCGAGGGATTTGCCTCGGCGCCCAAAGTTTGAGGAGTAGGTATGTCACAACGCCACGTGATTGCTCAGGGCGGTTTGAACACCTCTGAGGGAAACCCAGACCTTTCATGGCAAGAGCGCGCACTCTGCGCCCAAACGGACCCAGAAGCATTCTTCCCAGAGAAGGGTGGCTCTACCCGCGAGGCTAAGCGAGTATGCCTCTCATGCGACGTTCGTTCAGAATGCTTGGAATACGCACTTGGTCACGACGAGCGATTTGGAATCTGGGGAGGCCTCTCCGAGCGAGAGCGTCGCCGCCTCAAGCGTCGTTCCGCCTAAAGCTTCACGCAACCAGGTATATCTATGGTTGAACTTTCCGACAATTTTTTTGTCACCGCCGTACTTGTCACTCACGACGGCGCAACATGGTTACCGCAAGTTATTGCAGCTCTCTCTGCGCAGACGCGTCGCATTGATCGAATAATTTCTGTCGACACTGGATCGCATGATGCTTCGGTGAAATTACTACGTGCTGCCGGAATCGTCGTCGTGGAAGCAGAGCGCAACATTGGTTACGGTGATGCCATCGAGATTGCATTAGAGCATGCCCCAACAGACCCAACATCAGATACTGCAGCAGCTGAGTGGATTTGGTTGATTCATGATGATTGCGCGCCAGCTAGTGATGCTCTCGAAATCATGTTGGGTGAATTAGCAGAACGTCCGCAGGTAGTGATTGCGGGTCCAAAACTTCTTGGCTGGTATGACAGAGATCATCTTCTCGAAGCAGGAATTTCTATCGCAATTAATGGCTCGCGCTGGACTGGGCTTGGCCAACGAGAACAAGATCAGGGTCAGCAGAATTTCACACGAGAAGTCTTGTCTGTAAGTACAGCTGCAATGCTGGTGCGACGTTCCGCATTTGTTGAGCTTGGCGGATTAGACCCTAACTTGGCTCTTTTTAGAGATGATGTCGACCTGGGTTGGCGCGCACATGTAGCCGGATTGGGTGCAATTTGTGTAGGTCGTGCGACTGTTTTTCATGCCGAGGCATCAGCTTCGGAGCGACGTGTAGTCGATGTATCTGAAGCCTTCCTGCATCGCCCACTATTGCTCGACCGCAGAAATGCGGCTTATGTGTTGCTCGTTAATTCATCGTGGTGGATGCTGCCGTGGGTGAGTCTGCAGCTCCTGGGTACCAGCTTGCTACGAGCCTTGTATGACTTGGTTGCAAAATTGCCAGGTTATGCCGGCGATGAGATTGCCGCGATTGGATTACTACTTATCCATCCACGTGAATTATTTATTGCCCGAAGCGCACGCCGAAAGAAACGCCTTCTTTCACCCGGTGTTGTGAAGCGATTTATTCCGCCGCGAGGGAGTCAAATTCGGCTTGGCCTCGATCATGTCACCTCGCTTCTCCTTGATTCCGTTGCGAGAGATCGATCTGATGACGGTTGGCAGAGCGAGCTTCAATCATCATCATTCACGGAGTTAGGCACAATTGATGATGAATTTGATACGCCAGATTTATCTGCACCCATTCGTGCATCGATATTTAAGAATTTCATCAGACGACCTGATTTTCTCGCTATTGTTTTTATGTCGCTGCTGTCATTACTCGCTGGCAGAAATCGATTTGGTCAACTCTCTGGCGGAGCTCTCTCATTAGTTCCGACACACGCGAGGGATCTCTTTCATTTCTATCTCAGTGCTTGGCATCCCGTGGGTATGGGGAGTTCCAATCCCGCGCCAACCTGGACGTTAATTTTTGCACTTGCTTCAATCATCACACTGGGACATCTCGCTCTTCTCGTAAATATTCTCTTTTTTATCACTCCACCATTAGCGTTTTATATTTTCTCCAGAATTGCTCGAAGTCTTGGTGTGACGAAGAATTTTGCAACAGTCGGTGGTTTTATCTACGTACTCAACCCGCTTCTCTGGGGAGCGCTTAATCAGGGTCGGATAGGCACCGTCACTCTCTTTCTTCTGCTCCCAGTGGTTCTGCTCATTAAGCCTTTCGATTGGCAGACGGGATCTTTTACGTCTAGACGCTTGTTCGCGCTTACTCTCCTCATTGCGCTGATTGGTGCTCTCTCGCCATTGTTGCTTGCAATCTGGCTACTGGGTCAAGTGGTCATGTTGGCTTTAGAAATCTTTCGCTCCCGCGTGGAGCTCAAAGAAGTAGGCCTACGCAACCTCATTGAGAGCGAAGTTTTTGCTCCCATTGGTCGACGAGCCACTTTCATCGCGACCCCGCTTCTCCTACTTTCACCTTGGAGTTTTGATCTCTTGCTGCACCCCACACACTGGCTTGCGGCTCCCGGAGTACCGCTTTCTGGGGGAGGAGTAGCATCGACGCTACTTTTCAACCCTGGCGGAGCTGGGTCATCTCCACTATGGCTGATCGCCCCGGTATTTCTCTGTGTTACATACATCGCCCTCATTCGAGCCTTGAGTTCGCTGACTCTCATACTTTCCGCGCTCCTTGGCGGCGCGATTCTTCTCAGTGCCTTTCATGTGAGCGCTCACGGCTCCACGAGCAATGTCTGGTCCGGCGAACTCTTACTCGTTGCAACCATTATCGTCATACCACCCCTGCTCCAACAAGCTAAAGACGTCATACCAACTCTACGAACAAGCAAGTTCGGAGTTGCACATATCAGTGTTGGGGCCGCAGTCACAGCACTGAGCATTAGTGCGTTGGCAATGAGCGTTTGGATAGTGGGATCAGCTAATAACTCACAAGTTCGTGGCAACCAACCATCAGTCGTTCCGGCATTTGTCGGTGCGTTGGCCGATACGCCATCTCGCCCGAAGACCGTTGTTCTCTCAGTGGTAGGTAATTCGACTTCCTACTTCATTTCCAGTGGAAGTGAACTCTCCATGGGTGATGCCGATGTGGCGGATAAGATTCCGAACCAAATCCAAGATGCCATGACCCAACTCATTACTGGCTCAGGTTTAGCTACCAGCAAAGTTCTAGGTAGTTTCGGGATTCAATATCTCTTCATCAAGGCTCCAACTCCAGTCTCGTTATCGACTCTTATTGACGGTATCGGAGGATTTGTTCGCATCTCATCCACCGCAAACGGAACTATGTGGAAAATTCTCCACGCCAATTCTCGAGTTGAATTTGTATCGGCGAACGGAGCTCGATCCACTCTAACCTCAGGGTCTTCGGATGCAGTCGGAACAGTGAGTAGCGCAGGTCAACTTACGCTCGCGCAAGTTTTTGATAGCAACTGGCGGTTACTCGACAATGGCAAGTCGGTACCAGAAGAAAAAAACGCGTCAGGACTTCCAGTCTTTACCGTTCCAGGGGGTGGCTCGCTGGTCCTCAGTTACGACGGCACTATTCATAGAGCACTTTTGTCTCTGCAATTCCTTGCACTGCTTGTAGCCATTGTGATGGCATTGCCATCAGGTCGCCGTAAAGTTGAAGTACCACTCGAGGAGTTGGTTTAAGTGCGAATCGATCTCAGCCGGTCCATACAGGTGCGAGCCCTTGCAGCGCTTATTTTGGGAGCCTCGCTGGCCTTGGCGATCAGCGCACCACATATTTCACCTGCGCAGCGAGCAACTAGCTCGGTCCGAAATTTTCCTGCCACCCTCTGCCCTGCAGCGCTCGGCGGCAGCGCGAGCATTTCGTTACCTCAAAAACATCTGCAAATTCGCAGCATCAATCCCAAAACTCTATTGACGCACACAACCCCATTCACGCAATTGCCGAGCAGCTCGTACGCCACATATGTGCAAGGAACCTCGGGAATCCCTATTGCATTTAACTCAGCATCCGCAGCTGGTAGCGCTGCCGTGCTCTGTAATGCTGGCGGACAGAGTCAGTGGTTTATTGGTGGGACAGCTGCTTTATCTAGCCAAGATATTCTGGAAGTGATCAACAGCGGATTGAGTAGCTCTAATGTGTTGATTTATCCGTATACGAGCAAGGGGTCGGTTTCTCCAATCGCACTTACCGTAAAGGCGAATTCTGATTCGCAGGTTTCAGTCGCTTCATTGGCTCCAGGAGAAAATTCAGTTGCTTTTAATGTCGTTACGCTAACAGGGCGCGTGAGTAGTTTCTTGCTTGATCACCGAAAAGCTGGACTTTCAGATTTAGGTGCAAGTTATGTTTCGGCAACTAGCGCTGCAACTAACACTATTTTTCTGGGGGGCCTCACTAATGGAAGTGCGGGTAGCAACGCAGCATCACAACTTGTTCGCCTATTGGTCCCCGGTGGAATAGATGCAAATATCTCAACGCTGGTGTTCTCGAGTAATGGTTCATTCGCTCCAGTCGGTTTGAGTCAACTCACCGTTCCTCACCAAAAAGTAGTTGACGTTCCGCTTCCAACATCGCAGACACCATCACCTTATGGCATTGAAATCACCTCTGATCAACCAATTTTTGCGAGCGTTCTTACTAGTGTTTCACACGGCGGTAATGATTTTGCCTGGGCTAATTCTTTAACTCCATTGGCTTCTGGTAATTCTTCATCCGCTGCGATGAATTTTTCTGGCTCCACCCCAACACTTCTTTTTATGGGCTCACAGGTTTCGGTGCAGCTGCGCTGGCAATTTAGTTCGGGCGCTCGCGGAACTGCGACCGTCAGCGGTCAAGGCGAGGTGAGCTGGAAGTCTCCTGGCCCCATCGATCTGATCACCATAAATCCGCAAGGTAAGGCCGCGGTCTACGGCGGAGCAATACTCAAAAACGGGGGAACTAGCTTGAGTTATCTCCCGCTGGAGTCGAGCCTTGCTGAAAATGGCTCACCGCTACCAACGTCAGATATTCGAACGTTGGTTCGCGCGACGCCCTAATCTCTCCATATCCTCAAATCCACCACTAAGAGACCTAAAGGCGATAATCTCTCAATATGCGATCACATCCACGAGTTGGCCGGGCTTGTTCTCGCGCTGGCTGTCGGTTTGTCGCAACGAAAACGTTGATCTATGTCTATGCAGATTCAACTGCCGTTCTTGGTCCTTTGGCTACTTTTGCCGAGCCGCACTCGTATGACCTCTGTGAATTACATAGCGCCAGGTTGACCCTTCCTAATGGTTGGAGCGTCTCACGACTTGAGCCAACGCAAGGCGAAATCGGTCCAAACGATGATGACTTGATGGCGATTGCAGATGCCGTGCGTGAAGTAGCGCAGCAGGCGCAGGCGGGAACGGCTTCATCCGATTCACAAGACGGTCTGGGAGCCTCGAGCCATTCCAAGAATGAGAGCTCGCAACCATCGTCAGAGTTAGGTCGACGCGGCCATTTGCGTTCAATTCCAACGGATCTCTCCTAGAGAATTTCACGAGAGCCACTCACCTTCTGTAGGTTCACACCATGTTTACTCGCGAAGAATTAGATGCAGTCATCAAGGCTTATGACGTTCGAGGACTAGTTGATGAACAGATCACTCCTGAGTTTGCCTTTGTTCTCGGTACAGCTTTTGCTCGTTTCTTGATGGAAGAGCGAGAGCCCGCAACAGTAGTGGTCGGTGAAGATATGCGGCCATCGTCAGATCCATTGGCTTGCGCTTTCGCTGATGGTGTGACATCCCAAGGTATCGATGTTATCCGCATGGGCTTGGCTTCAACCGACATGCTCTATTTTGCGACAGGTTCGCTCAATCTTCCCGGCGTTATGTTCACGGCTAGCCATAATCCTGCGCGCTACAACGGAATGAAGTTAGCGAAAAGCGGCGCACGCCCTATCGGAGTTGAATCTGGACTTTTGCGTATCAAGCAGTTGATGGCTGAGGGAGTGCCAATGTCGACTGGTCCGCTTGGCAAAATTACCGAACGTAACATGCTTGGAGACTATGTCGATTTTCTGTTAAGCCTCTTCGCTCCGGGAGAATTACCTACTGTTGGTGGTGAAGCGAGCAGCAAAAAACTCAAAGTTGTTATTGATGCAGGCAACGGCATGGCTGGCTATACGGCTCCTGCAATTATGGAACGTCTCAATGTTGAGATCATTCCTATGTACTTTGAATTGGATGGCAATTTCCCCAACCATGAAGCTAACCCAATCGAACCTTCAAATCTCCTCGACTTAGTCAACCGGGTCAAAGCCGAAGGTGCCGATATCGGATTGGCATTTGATGGGGATGCAGACCGCTGCTTCTTGGTCGATGAGAAGGGTGATCTTGTAAACCCATCGGCTCTCACGGCGCTAATTGCAATTCGTGAACTCAAGCGCAAGCCGGGCTCGAAAATTATTTACAATCTCATCTCATCGCACGCTGTGCCAGAGATTGTGGCAGAGCATGCGGGAACAGCGCTGCGTTCTCGAGTGGGTCACTCCTACATCAAAAAGATGATGGCTGAGACTGGTGCAATTTTTGGCGGGGAACATTCAGGCCATTTCTACTTTGCAGATTTTTGGAAGGCCGACTCTGGTGCCCTTGCTGCACTTTTTGCAATCGCCGAGCTTGCGCATTTTGATGGGTCTTTGTCGCAGATGCTCGCTCCGCTCAACCGCTATTTTGCCAGTGGCGAAATTAATACGAAGGTGAGCGACTCCGCTGTGAGCGTTGCCCTAGTCAAGCAAACATATAGACAAGCCCACGAGATAGACGAGCTAGATGGAATCACCGTCCAGGGTGATGACTGGTGGTTCAACGTGCGCCCCTCCAATACCGAGCCGCTCCTTCGTCTCAATGTTGAGGCAAAAAGCCCGGAACTGATGGCCACGATCAGAGATCAGGTCTTAGCCCTTTTCAGGTAACCTTCTGCCATTGCTAAAGAACGCTGATTGATCACATTTCGGGGAATTTCGGGGAATTAGGGGAGAAGCCATGGCGCTAGAGACTGTTGTTGGACACGAGATTGCAAATGCCTCACTTGCTGCAGAGGGCAAGAAGCGCATCGAATGGGCAGAACGCAACATGCCTGTCCTCGCTCAAATCAAAGCTCGCTTTGAGAAAGAGAAGCCATTCGCTGGTGTTCGAATCACAGCTTGCATGCATGTGACTACAGAGACAGCTAACTTAATGCGCGCTCTTAAAGCTGGTGGAGCCGAGCTCGCGCTCTGTGCTTCAAATCCACTCTCAACTCAGGATGACACTGCAGCTGCGCTAGTTCACGAATATGGAATTAGCGTTTACGCGCGAAATGGAATTGATCGTGATGGTTACTACGCGCATCTCAATGCAGCATTGGATATCAAGCCAAGTCTCGTATTCGATGATGGTTGCGATCTCGTGAATACTCTTCACACAACCCGCACAGAGTTGATCGATGGCATCATGGGCGGTTGCGAAGAAACGACTACAGGTGTGATTCGCTTGAGCCAGATGACAAAAGATGGCGCACTTAAATTCCCGATGATCGCTGTTAATGACACCGATACAAAACACATGTTTGATAACCGTTTTGGTACAGGTCAATCCTCACTCGATGCAATTTTCCGCGCAACAAATGGATTGCTTGCTGGAAGCACATTTGTGGTCTGCGGATTTGGTTACTGCGGTAAAGGCGTGGCCGAGCGTGCTCGCGGTATGGGCGCAAACGTCATCGTTACTGAGATCGATCCAACTAAGGCGCTTGATGCATTGATGCAGGGCTATCGAGTTATGGACTCTCTAGAAGCAGCAAAACTCGGAGATTATTTCGTCACTGTCACAGGCAATCGCGATGTGCTGCGTGACGAGCACTTTGCAGTCATGAAGGATGGCGCGATTTTTGCGAACTCAGGTCACTTTGATATTGAGATCGACGTCGCATGGCTTGAGAAGAATGCGCAGAGCAAGAGCCGAATTCGCCACCAAACAGATGAGTACACGCTCAAGGATGGTCGACGACTTCTCCTCATTGCCGAGGGCCGTTTGGTAAACCTTGGCGCAGCCGAAGGGCATCCCGCTTCAGTTATGGATATGTCATTCTCAGATCAGGCGCTCACAGCAGAGTGGTTGCTCAAGACGGCCGCTTCGTTGGCTGCTGGATTGCACGATGTTCCAACTGCAATTGATAAGGAAGTTGCTCGTCTCAAGCTTGCTGCGATGGGTGTCACGATCGACTCTCTAACTCCGGCACAAGAGCTTTACCTGAACTCTTGGGAGCACGGTAGCTAATGACGCACATCATGGTCGTTGATGACGACCAAGATTTGGCGGAGATGCTTGGCATTGTTCTCACAGGTGCAGGCTTTGAAGTTGACCTCGTCAACTCAGGCGATCAGGTGGGGGCAATTTTTCAGGCGCATAAACCTGATCTCGTATTGCTCGATGTCATGCTTCCAGGGATGAGTGGAATTGAAGTAGCAAAAGAAATTCGCAAAACATCAATGGTTCCTATCGTGATGCTCACGGCAAAAGGTGACACTCAAGATGTTGTTCTTGGCTTGGAAGCCGGGGCCGATGACTACATGATCAAACCCTTTAATCCATCAGAGCTAGTCGCTCGAATTAAAGTACGCCTGCGTCGCTCCACGGCAGGCGAAAGCACAACGCTACGTATTGGCGATGTATTGATCGACCAAGTAGCGCACACAATTGCTAGTCGAGGAAAATCCATTCCTCTCACCCGACTCGAATTCGATCTACTTGTTGCACTCGCTAAAGAACCAGGGCGAGTATTTACTCGTGAGGCTCTACTCGATGAAGTCTGGGGATATCAGAACGCCACTGATACACGCCTTGTTAACGTTCACATCCAAAGATTGCGCGCAAAAATTGAGATTGATGTTGATAATCCCACCATCATTCTCACGGTCCGAGGTGTTGGTTATAAGGCTGGAACCAGCAGCGAATAAGTTTGTGTAAAGTCTAAGAAACAAAGGCCTATGCAGGGCGGCTTGAGCAACTCGCAAGGATAAGCAAGTAGCGAAGAGATAGCTAGAGAGGGTGGTGTGACGATGCTCAACTCTAGATGGCAACGTTCCATTCTCTTTCGAGTGATCGTCTCCACTGTCGCTTTTACTTTTGTCTTTATTGCGCTGATTGGAACGCTCTTATTTACGCAAATATCTAATGGAATTTATCGGGAGAAAACCAATGCGTCGGTTTCGGAAGCCGAATCTCTGGCCGACTACGACCAGGGTCAGCTCTACGCAACTCAGTACCTAGCCCACCTAAAGATCGACACGGTCGTTGCCCAAATTCTTCGCCCAAGCACACCCAGCATCAATACCGCACCACGCGAAGTTGTGTTGTTGGGTTCTCTTGTCGGCTTATCAAAAAATGATACATTTAACGGCTCATCGAATAAATTAGATACAAGTTCGATCCCAGCATCGTTCAGAAAATTGGTGCAACGGTCCTCAAAGACCCACTGGCTGCGAACCGACGTAAAATATACGAACGGCACCACTCAGCCTGCAATTATTGTTGGCACGGAGATAACAATCCCGCCAGCTTCGCCTTACGAGTTGTATTACGTCTTTTTGCTCAACGAGCAGACGACAATCATGGGCTTCATTGAAAGATTGCTGTGGATTACTGGGCTCTTCTCAATTATCGTCATTGGGCTTCTCTCTTGGTATGTAACCAGACAAGCTGTTACCCCGTTGCGCGATGCCGCCGAGATTGCTGAAGAGCTCTCCGCTGGTGACTTGCACCGACGTATGGATGTTAAGGGAAGCGATGAGATGGCGCGTTTGGCAATCTCTTTCAATGAGATGGCACTTTCTATGCAGCAACAAATTTCTCGATTGGAAAATCTCTCTCGACTTCAGCAACGTTTCGTCTCTGATGTCTCGCACGAGCTTCGAACGCCTCTGACCACAATTCGTATGGCCTCGGGAGTGATTTCGGCTGGTGCGCACAAGCTAGATGCAGCTGGGCAGCGCAGCGCTGAGTTGTTGGCATCTCAAATCGCTCGCTTCGAATCACTGTTAACAGATCTTCTCGAGGTGAGTCGATTTGATGCCAGCGCATCAATTCTCGAGAGTAAAGAAATAAATATCGGTGACCTCATTAAGCAGACGATTGACCATTTGCAACCAGGGGATAACACCAAAATAGACCTACACTTCCCAGGCGAGATTGTGGTTGCCGAAGTCGATCCACGGCGTATTGAGCGAATTCTGCGTAATCTCATCGCAAATGCTATTGATCACTGCGAAGGCAAACCGATTGACATCACGCTTGTGGCGACCGATCGAGAGGTTGCGGTCTCCGTTCGTGACTATGGAATTGGGTTTAGCGAGCGAGAGACAAACCGCTTGTTCGATCGATTCTGGCGAGCAGACCCATCCCGATCACGCATTCGTGGAGGAACTGGTCTAGGACTTTCAATTTCACTTGATGATGCGAAGCTACATCAAGGAACTCTCAAAGCTTGGGGCCGCCCAGGCCAAGGAGCTCATTTTGTGCTCACCGTTCCTAAAGTTCCGGGAATACCAATTGAAACAGAACCGATCTCGGTTGATCCCAACCACGGAGAATCCACATCCTTCCTCTCCTTCGACGAGGACGATATTTAATCTGCTCCATAGTTGAGTAATGTCTTTGCTCTCTGGTCTGGCCTCACTTCTCTTCCCTCCACTCTGCTTAAGTTGTGGTGGTGATCTGGCGAATGGGCAGAGCGTTCTCTGCTTGAGATGCGAACGAGCAATCAGCGAAAAGAACTACCAAGGAATAATTAATGGTGTGCCGTTTTACACTCGGCTCACCTATGGATTAGAAATTTCACAACTCGTGCTCCTGGCCAAAGAAGAAAACAACCGAGCTGCCAGGAAATATCTTGCTCGTAGATTGGCTTGTGCGCTTACTGATTCGGGTGGAGAAATTGGGGCGAAAATTATTCTGATCCCAGCCCCATCTACTAGGGCTGCAACAAGAGCTCGAGGATTTGAGCACGGCTTGCTTCTAGCTCGCTCGATGCGTAGCGAGCTCGCTTACATTTCTCGGAGTGAGCGGAGATCGGCGGTGGATCTCATAATTGTTCAACCGCTGAAGCTCACTCGAGCATTACAGGATCAGAGCTTGCTCAATCCAGCCCAGCGGATGGCAAATCTTCAAGGTGCCTATAGATTTGATGCGAACTTTCGAGCGCTTCTTGAAGGCGAGCGCTCGAGCCGTGAAGGCAGGGTGGCCGAGCGAGCTCGCTTGGATCTGGATGTTGATCTGTATCTAAATGGCGCCGCCGACCAAAAGGCCCACCCAGCGGCCCGGAGGCCTTACCTGGTCCTAGTGGATGATGTGATGACCAGCGGCGCGACGATGGGCGAGGGGATTAGAGCGCTTCGCAGCGCCGGATTTGAGCCGGATATAGCCATCCTGGCTTGTGTCTCCCCTCGCCTGATTTCCCAATAAGATTGGGCAATTGCCATCCCCGGATGGATATTCATGGTTTTCCACGAAAAGAGGCTTTGTGTCAGTTCTAGATAAAATTCTCCGCGCCGGTGAAGGTCGCGCAGTTCGCAACCTGGAGAAGATCGCAGCATTGGTTAATGATTGGGAGTCACGTGTAGCTCCACTGACCGATGATGAACTCAGAGCTCAGACTCAAAAGTTTCGCGACCGCCTAGACAAGGGCGAGGATCTCGATGACCTCTTGCCTGAGGCCTTTGCGACTGTTCGTGAAGCAGCAAAGCGCACCCTTGGTCAACGCCATTACGATGTTCAACTTATGGGTGGAGCCGCGCTTCATCTAGGCAACATTGCCGAAATGCGTACCGGTGAAGGTAAGACTCTGGTCTCAACCTTGCCTGCTTATCTCAACGCCCTCACAGGTAAAGGCGTTCACGTTGTTACGACAAACGATTACCTCGCAGAGCGCGATAGCGAGTGGATGGGCCGCGTTCATCGCTTCTTGGGGCTCAAAGTTGGCGTGATTCTAGCCAGCATGACTCCAGCTGAACGTCGCGAAGCCTATGCTGCAGATATTACATATGGAACAAATAATGAATTTGGTTTCGACTATCTACGCGACAACATGGCGTGGTCACTTGAAGATTGTGTGCAACGCGAACACAACTTCGCAGTTGTAGATGAAGTGGACTCAATTTTAATTGATGAAGCGCGTACACCTCTGATCATTAGTGGTCCCGCTGATAAGGCAACCAAGTGGTACGTAGAGTTTGCAAATATTGTCAGCAATCTTTCGCGCGATCTGCATTACGAAATCGACGAGAAAAAGAAGACTGTAAGCATTCTTGAGGAAGGTGTCACGAAGGTTGAGCAGATTCTCGGAATCGGCAATCTCTATGAAGCCGTCAACACCCCAATGATCGGCTATCTCAACAATGCTGTGCGCGCCAAGGAGCTTTTCAAGCGCGATAAAGATTATGTGGTCATGAATGGCGAACTCTTGATCGTTGATGAGCACACCGGCCGTATGCTCTCAGGCCGCCGTTACAGCGAAGGACTACACCAGGCCCTTGAAGCTAAAGAACGTATTGAAATCAAGGATGAAAATCAGACCTTGGCGACAATCACGCTTCAGAATTATTTCCGCCTTTATAAGAAGCTCTCCGGTATGACTGGTACAGCTATGACAGAAGCTGCTGAATTGATGCAGATCTACAAGCTGGGCGTTATTCCAATTCCGACAAACCGCCCTACCCAGCGTAAAGATTCTTCAGATCTGATCTATCGCACAGAGGTAGGCAAATTCCAAGCTGTGGTGAACGACATCGTTACACGCCACAAGGCGGGTCAACCCGTTCTTGTCGGCACAGTATCTGTGGAGAAATCAGAAGAACTTTCTCACTTCCTCACCAAAGCTGGTGTGCGCCACGAAGTACTCAATGCTAAGCAGCACGAACGCGAAGCTGCTGTCGTTGCGCGCGCTGGAACAATTGGCGCAGTTACAGTTGCAACAAATATGGCAGGTCGCGGTACCGACATTATGCTCGGTGGCAACCCAGAGTTCATGGCAGATTTTGAATTGCAAAAGCGTGGCCTCAATCCAGCAGAAACTCCCGAGGAGTACGAAGCAGCTTGGCCTGCTGAAATTGCCAAGCAGAAAGCTGCAGTTGCAGCAGAACACGAAGCTGTGGTTACAGCAGGTGGTTTGTATGTTCTAGGAACTGAGCGACACGATTCTCGTCGTATCGATAATCAGCTCCGCGGCCGCTCCGGTCGCCAGGGCGATCCAGGCGAGTCACGTTTTTATCTCTCGCTTCAAGACGATCTCATGCGTCGCTTTAATTCAGGACTCGTAGAGCGTTTCTTGGGTGTTGCTGGCATAGCCGATGATGTCCCTATTGAATCTAAAATGGTCTCAAACGCAATTCGCTCGGCGCAAACACAAGTTGAGTCTCTCAACTTTGAACAGCGCAAGAATGTTCTGAAGTATGACGATGTCATGAACCGCCAACGCGAAGTGGTGTATAGCGAACGTCGCGAAGTTCTCGAAGGTGCAGATATTGCACCGCAAGTTCAACGATTCATGGAAGATACGATCACCGCTTATGTGCGTGGTGCTACAAGCGAAGGCTTCCCAGAAAACTGGGATCTCGATGCACTGTTCACTGCACTCAATGTTCTGTATCCAGCAATAATTTCTCCTGAATCACTAGCAGCTGAAGTTGGCGGAGCAGCCAACCTAGATTCTGACTTGATTCTTGAACGAGTACTCAGCGATGCAACTGCTCAATACATCAAGCGCGAGAGTGAATTAACCGAACCAGTAATGCGCGAACTTGAGCGCAAGGTTCTACTTTCAGTACTTGATCGTAAGTGGCGCGAGCATCTTTATGAGATGGATTACCTACAAGAGGGAATCGGGCTGCGTGCCATGGCTCAACGTGACCCTCTCGTTGAATACCAACGTGAAGGTTACGACCTGTTCTCGGCCATGATGGACTCCATTAAGGAAGAACTCGTAGGTCTTCTTTTCCACGTCGAGGTCAATGTTGAATCAGACAATGGCGAGGGTGCGCCAGTAATTGCGGCCCCAGGATTGATTACTCCTCCAGCTGCACAAGGTGAAGCGTTGCGCTACACCGCAGCCGATGAAGATGGTTCAATCATTCAAACAGGAGCTGCTGATATCTCTAAGAACGGTCCATGTCCTTGTGGTTCAGGCCGTAAGTACAAACGCTGCCACGGTGCTGTCTAAAGCTTTACAAGAGTTCGAGTTGGGTGCATAGCCAGCGCTTGTCGACTCCTTCAAATCGAAGGACAAGGGAGCGAACTCGTTCATCAAAGCGCAATGTAACAGCGCTTTCAACGACGCCTTCAATAGGTTCGTTGATATAAATCTTGCGTATGCGAGGAAGTGTTCCTTGATTTCCAGTTAATCCAAGGAGCTTTTGATACACCTCGCGATGTGACGATCGTGCCAACTGCATCGCCGACCTTCTGCCACCCCAAATTTCGACCACTCCAACTACGTATCGTTCAACCGTCTCTCGGACGGGTGGAAGTTCATTTAACGGAGAGGGCTGCGGCGCGGATCCAGGTTCGATCTCTTCACCAGGAATTCCACTGGGAGTTGGGACCAGAAAGAGTTTGCGCGTAAGTAGGTTCTCGGGAGCATAAGTGAGCGCGCTCCTTCGCTCTTCGAGTGAGCGGATAGTTGGTTCGACCAGCGCTAATTGCGGTTCGTCGTGAGAATTCGGAAGTGGTGCGAGGTGACCGGGGCGACTAAATGTGATGCTCTGGGATGTGAGTGCTCATGGATAGAAGCGTGGCTTGAAGGAGATCGAAATAAATCATCAAAATGGATGAACTATGCAGATCTACGCCATGTGGATAACTTTGCGCACCTTCGCGCAAACTTCGGTATTCATCTCCCATGATTGATATACAGAAATTCTTCCAACGCAATTCTCGTCGCATACTGGCGTTTGGCGCTCTTCTCTTCTCGCTTTTCCTATTCTCTCTACTTATGGGAAGTGGACCGAGCGGTAGTGCTTGGGTGGTGAAAGCGCCAATTGCAACAGGCACAAAAGTTGTTGCCAGCGAAGTTGCACTCGAGAAAATCGATTTAGGAAGCGAAAGCTCTCACTTCTTTGGAGCTAAAGATCAGATTATTGGTCAATATGCCTTACACGCACTCGCGGTGGGCGATGTGATTTCCCTAAGCGATCTAGGGCGAGGATCAACTCAGGCAGGCATAAGTTTCATTCCGATAGGAGTCTTGGCCACCGATTGCCCAACAGATATTCTCCCGGGCGACTTTGCAGATATTTATGTCATACCCAAAGACCAAACGACTAGTCCTGCTCTAGTCATCTCCCATGTGGATGTTGAAAACGTTGATTCTAAATCGAGATCACTTGGTGGCAGTGTCGAACTAGCTCTGAGTGTTACTCCCGCCAACGCAGTACTAATCGTTGATGCAGAATCACAAGGTCGATTGGTGGTGGCCAGTAATGCGTTCTGAGATCCCGCAACTTGATGTGATAACTGCGATTGCCGATTCGGAGAGTGAGGATTACGTATCCCAACTTCTATTCTCGCAAGGGTGGAACATAATTTATCGAGCATTTGATGCGCGATCGCTCAAAGAATTTCTCGATCTCCGTGAGCCAACGCTCAGGACCGTGGTCATATACCGAAGCGATCTCGAAGGTTTTGATTCTGGCATGATCGACACAGGGCCAACATCATCGACCACGTTCATATCTTTGGATGATGTTCGCACCAACTCCCACGCCATTATGGTTCGTATTCGCCAGGAGTTGCGTGCCCCACTCATTACAACGCGAGAGCCATCTTCCGAGCCTAGTTATCCCGTCCGTCCCCGTGATTATCAGAGCGCAGCCAGCCCAACCCAAACCCATGATTTCTCTCGCCCCTACAACCAACGGGATATTCGACAAGAGCGGGAAGTGCGTCAAGATCGGGATATTCACAGCGCCCCCAGAAGCTTCATTACTAAGCAACGCCGTATTATTGCTGTGACAGGAAGCGCCGGGGCACCAGGCCGCACGAGGTTTGCACTTGCTATTGCCCAAGAGATTGCCCGTACGGAGCAAGTCCTTCTTGTGGACGCTGACTTACGTTCTCAAACCTTGGCACGCCAACGAGATCGTCTGAGCAGTTCATTGATTCATATAGCCCCACTGGATCCGAAGCAGAGGCCCACGGCTCTTCCGACTGGGGAGCGAACGACCATCGTAGATCTCGGAACACTCCCGGCACTAAGCGAGGCAGTTACTGACCGACGGTGGCAGGGCTCATTGGTGAATAACGTACTTGATAGCGCAACTCATCTGGTTTACCTCACCAAATCAACCCCATCAAGCATCGATGAGCTCTCTCATTTCTTGCGTGAATTTCCAGTCCTACTCAAAGCTTTGCCGATCACCTATCTCTGCATTCTCAGTGGTCATTCACGAGCGCTTCGAGAGTGGGAGGCGAAATTTATGAGCCTCACGATCGGAGAAAATCGCCACATACTGAGAGAGTCCCAGTTAGATCCTGCACCTGAGAGCGCGCTTTTGCCATTCTTAAAGGCGACAAATCCCAATCGGAAGGAGATTGGTAAGATTCTGGCATCGCTTTTGTGATTCAGTAGAGGATGTGCGGATGAGCTCACGTATTGAACTTGCCTACTCGCATACAGCCTTGAGCGAAGCAGATCGAGATCGCCTCTCTGTTCTCATCACTGAATGGCAATTGTTAGCCGATCTCTCTTTTGCAGATTTGGTGCTTTGGGTGCCTCGTCGAAAAGATTATCAAAGTTGGCCAGAAGGACATGTGGCTATAGCGCACATCCGACCAACAACAGCATCGACAGTTTTTACTCAAGATCTCATCGGACTTGAGATTCCATGGGGTAAGAATTCACGTATCGATCAATCTCTTTCTCAAGGAGAAATTGTTCGTGACACCGAGCCAGAGCAGATAGGTGAGTTGCTTATCAAAGAGGAGACGGTTCCTGTCTTCTTTGAAAATCGAGTAATCGCAGTGATATCTCGTCACCGAGATGCCATCTCTATGCGTTCTCCTTCGCGGTTGGAGTTGAACTATCGCGAGATCGCTCACAAAATCTATCGAATGGTCTCTGAAGGAACATTTCCTATTCAGGACAGCATGTATCAGGCAGAGGCAGCTCCTCGGGTGGGTGATGGGCTCATTCGCCTTAATGCCCAGGGAATTACTTCTTATGCCAGCCCAAATGCTCGATCAGCCGTGAGTCGATTGGGTTGGGAGACCGAACTTGAAGGAAATAGCTTGGGTGCTATTTTCGATTCTCTCTCACTCCCACAGAATCAGCCAACGGAAGAGAACTGGGTCACTATTCTCAGCGGTCGTAATCTACGTCGTGCAGATTTCGATAACGGAAATGGAATTGTCGATCTATTAGTTATTCCGCTAATTGAGGGACAGGAGCGAATCGGTTCCATCGTCCTGCTTCATGATGTCACCGAACTTAGACGTCGTGATCGCGATCTCGTCACTAAAGATGCAACTATTCGCGAGATTCATCACCGTGTAAAAAATAACTTGCAAACAGTATCTGCCCTCCTCCGATTGCAGTCAAGGAGAGTTGAAGATCCGATTGCTAGCGCTGCGCTTGCGGAAGCAGTAAGGCGTGTGGCGTCTATTGCGATAGTGCACGAAACACTCTCTGCTTCATCCGCGGAGTCTGTGCTCTTTGATGAAGTTTATGAACGGATTGTTCATAACGCCATTGAATTAAGTCCTCGGACGATAAACCTAAAAAAAATCGGGGAGTTTGGAGTCTTGGATTCTCAAACTGCCACGCCACTTTCGTTAGTCATCACAGAACTTATTCACAATGCCCTTGAGCATGGCTTGGCTGAAGCCGGTGATGAACTTCTTATTGAGATCCAGAAGAGTGACAGCGCCGGAAGTGAGGCTGATGCCCTAGGTGTACACGGTAAAAATCGCTACGAAATTTCGATCGTGGATAACGGATCCGGGCTACCAGAAGGATTTGATTGGCAAACCTCATCAAACCTTGGCCTGCAAATTGTTCGAACCCTCACGGAGAACGAACTCAAGGGGACTATTACGTTGATGCGTAAGGATGGAAAAACCGTTGCGCTTTTGACCTTCGACGTCTAAAAGTTCTCTAAAAAATTGTCTAAAAGGTTTCCAAGATCACTCACATTGAAATCAGCAAGGAAAAACTAGAACTGGTTTTGGCTCTCCATCATACGAGCCCGATTGCGAGCTGCACGGCGCTTGAGGGCACGGCGCTCATCCTCTGAGAGACCACCCCAAACTCCGGCATCTTGACCACTTTCAAGAGCCCACGCTAGGCAAGGCTCCTTTACAGGGCAGCGATTGCAGACTTTTTTAGCTTCTTCAATTTGAGCAAGGGCTGGGCCCGTATTTCCGATAGGAAAAAATAGCTCTGGGTCTTCGTCGCGGCAGGCTGCTTCGTGGCGCCAATCCATCGCTGATCTCCTTCAAGTTAGGGAAGTTGCATTCACGCGCTCATTGCCGCATTGATCTAAAGGACCTCAAGGACCTTTAGAAGCCCAAGTGAGGCTTTCAAGCGGCTTCAAGCACGCACATAAGGCGGTGCAAAGACCCTTGAAAACGACATTTAAGCGCCATGAAGAGAAATAAACGGTGAATAGGTGCCTATTCTCTCGTACTGCACCTCGTATAACAAGGACAAACACTAAAAGATTCCTGAAAGATCTCCAATAAATGCAGATATGGGCCCAGTTGGGTCACCATCGAGTCGCTTGGGGCTATGTCAGGGTGAGATTTGATATCTGCGATAACTGGAGATCTTTCAGGGATCTTTGGGATGAACCGTGCCCCCGACAGGAGTCGAACCTGCGCACCCGCCTCCGGAGGGCGGTGCTCTATCCACTGAGCTACGAGGGCTTGCTATGAGAGATCTACATTGCATTCATACTCTACTAATACGGACTAATACTGACTAATACGGACTAATACTGCGCCCTAAGGATATCAGTGAAAGAATTGGAGCCATGAGCACTCAACCAACTAACTCGGCGCCTGAAGCACACGTTAATTCGCAGGGGGATTCACAAGTGGCTTCGCAGGAAGCTGCGCAGGTAGGCGAGCGCGCCTATTTTGCGACGGGCTGCTTTTGGGGAGCCGAGCGCCGCTTTTGGAATTTAGATGGAGTGATCGCAACTTCTGTTGGATACATGGGGGGTAGGACCTCGCATCCAAACTACAAGGAAGTCTGCACAGGACGCACTGGTCATGCAGAGATTGTCGAAGTTGTTTTCGATCCTTCGCACATTTCCTATCACCGTTTGCTTGAAGAGTTTTGGACTATGCATGATCCAACATCGCTCAACGCACAAGGTGGGGACATTGGAACTCAATATCGCAGCGCCATCTATACAACTTCTGAGCAGCAATATGCGCTCGCCTTACAGACGCGTGATATTTACAATGCAGAATTAAAGAAAAATGGAATGAACGATATTTGCACCGAAATTAAAAGTTCCGAAGGTATGACTTACTGGCTAGCCGAGGAGTATCACCAGAAGTATCTCGCTAAGAATCCAAACGGTTACGACTGTCACTCTTCGACAGGCATCGCATACCCAGCAGTGTCTGCTACCAGGTAGAACTTTCACCTTCTGTAGCGCGCCAGCAATACCAAGCGACAACGCTCTGTATTCCCTCAAATTTCTGACCAATGAGATCTAGCTCTTTAGGATCTATATAGTCGGGGAGTCGGTGAATCTTCTCCCACCCGCGACGCATAGCCAGATCGCCTACCGGCCATAAATCTAATCGCCCGAGGTGAAACATAAGAAACATCTCAACTGTCCAACGCCCGATACCCCAGATCGCCGTGAGTTCTTTAGAGATCGCTTCATTGCTCATCTTCGAAAATTTCTTGAACTCTATCTCGCCACTTAATGTTCCGTCGGTTAGCTCAGTAATGGCCCGAATTTTTGCGCCAGAGACGCCTGCGGATCGGAGTGCTTCAGGTGTGAGCGCTGCAATTGCCTCAGCCTGAATGGAGCCGCCTGCTAAAAGTCGCACGCGCTCTCGAATTGTGTCCGCTGCCTTAATGGCTAATTGCTGGGAGATGATGGAAGTGACGAGAGTGTCATAGTGAGTACGCGTTGGACGCTTGGCGTTTATGGTGCATAGCCCAGAGCTTTTAATAATTGGGGCGAAAGCTGGATCGACTTTAGCAATTTTGCGAACGAGCTTTTGCATCTCTTCGCTCGAGGTAAGGGCCATAGTGCTTAATCTATCCGTATCCACCCATGCGCGTGCATTGCCACCCGCACCCAGGATTTGAGTAGTTTTCAAGAAGTTCTGTGAGATTTCAATAGGATACGGGCAATGATTATCAACACGACTAGCACCCTGGCCTGGGCTATCACCTTGGGCGCTTTGGGATTAGTCCTGCTCTTTGATTTCCTGATGGCATTTAAGAATCGCCATAAAACCACGAGCTTGCGTTCTGTTGCGCTCTGGACCGCCTTTTATATTTTTTCTGCAATTGCATTCGGCACATCGCTCGGTTTTTGGTCCACCTCCCGCGCACGAACAGAATTCTTTGCGGGCTGGCTCACCGAGTACTCGCTCTCATTTGATAACCTCTTTGTACTGATTTTGATTATGTCGAGTTTGAAAGTTGCTAAAGAGCGCGAAGAGATAGTTCTCTTCGCCGGAATTATTTCATCTCTTCTGCTTCGCGGAATTTTTATTGCGGGTGGTGCGGCCCTCATCAATCGTTTTGAATGGATTTTCTATATCTTCGGTGGATTCCTCATCTACACGGCTGTAAAACTATTTCGCGAGAGCGAAGATGAAGAGTGGCACGAAGGACGAGCTCTGCGATTTATGCGAAAGCGAGGCCTATCAATTTCGGTAATCGCACTGACCGCAGTTGCGATGACTAATCTTGTCTTTGCTTTTGATTCGATACCCGCAATTTTCGGACTCACCCGAAATCCGTTCGTTATCGTCACCGCAACTATTTTTGCTTCGATGGGGCTGCGCCAGCTCTACTTCCTTATCGGTGATTTGATGAGTAAGTTGATTTACCTCAGCGAGGGTTTAGCGGTCGTCCTGGGCTTTATTGGACTCAAATTAGTATTTGAGGCTGCCATCGGTGAGGGCCATAGTTCGGTCTGGGGGATTGCGATCCCCAATATCTCACTCGGCGTAAGCCTTGGCTTTGTTATCGGCGTACTCTTTATTACGACCGCATTGAGTCTGTTTAAGAGTCGAAAAAAGGTTTAGCGGGGCTGAGTTGGCCTAGCGGGGCTGAGTTGGCCTAAGCGAACTCAAGTAGATGCAACTCCATTTGCTAGGCTCGTCCTATGTCTACAGATCAGCCAGCTAACTCCGAACAAGACTACCTTTCTAGTCTCACTGCGCATACGCGGGTTGTAGCTGCTGGCCGCCCAGCTCGAGAGAGTGATGCTGGCGTTAATCCGGCAATAGATCTGAACTCAACATTTATTGCACCTGGCTCCGTTGGCTATGGTCGTTATGGAAATCAAACCTGGAGCGCACTAGAAAGTGCCATCGAGTCACTCGAAGGCGGCAAAACGTTGGTCTTCGCTTCCGGAATGGCAGCGATTTCTGCTGTTCTTTCAATTCTGCCAAAAGGCGCAGTAATCGTTGCTTCACGTAACGGATATACCGGCACAATGACGCTGCTCAAGCGCGCTCAAGAATCAGGCCATGCCGAAGTTCGCTACGTTGATATTGCTAATACACAAGAGGTACTCGCAGAGATTAAGGGAGCGATGCTCCTATGGATCGAATCTCCAACTAATCCAGCGCTTGAAGTTGCCGACCTCCCAACAATTATCGCGGCTGCAAAATCGATCAATGTCGGAGTAGCGGTCGACAACACTTTTGCAACACCACTGGTCCAAACGCCTTTGGCGATGGGAGCCGATGTGGTCATCCACTCCCTCACTAAATATATTTCTGGTCATAGTGATGTCATTCTTGGATCAATCTCCACAAACGATGATCCACTCTTGAATCGTCTCAATGATGCGCGAAAGATGGCTGGGGCAATTCCAGGTCCCTTTGAAGTCTGGATCGCACTTCGCGGCCTTCGTACATTGGCGCTTCGCATGGATAGAGCTCAAAGTAATGCACTCGAATTGGCCACCAGGCTTTCGGGTCATCCCGCAGTAGAAAAAGTGCGCTACCCAGGACTGGCAACCGATCCGCACCATGCAATGGCGAAGAGTTTCATGAAGGGTTTTGGTGCGGTAGTTTCATTTGATGTAAAGGGTGGGGCGCAGGCGGCAGACTTGGCCTGCGAGAGTTCAGAACTGGTGGCTTTTGCGACATCCCTCGGTGGGGTCGAATCATTATGGGAGCGCCGCCATCGCTGGAGCGCGGAAAGCCCAACCATCCCAACCAATCTCATTCGACTCTCAGTCGGAATCGAGGATGTTGATGACCTTTGGCGCGATATCGATGCCGCTTTGACCAAGTCTCAGACTTTTCAGAAGTAGCTTCCAGCCAGTAACCAGCCAACAGGGGTACATTTATCCCATGTTCAAAGCCGTCAAGCGAGTGCTCGCTCTCTTCGCATTTCTGCTGATTATCGCAGGGGCGCTTAAGTCTCTCTTCTCATGGGTCGCTAATTCTTCGAATGATAATCACGAAGTTTTCAGCGATGAAGATGAACGCGAACCACAGTTCTAAATGATGCAGACTCCAGGCGCTTACATCCCAGGCACCTGCAATATCGGGCCTAAAGAGATAGCGCGCCGCAAGCAAGCGGCTTACTTAGGTTTATTTCTCACCCTCATCACCGCTGTCGGACTATTGGTTTCTCACTCATCGCACCTTGCGCGCACTCTTCTCATCATTCCGGCGATGGTTTTTGCTGTTGGCGTGGTTCAAAGTTCGAAGAAATTTTGTTTGGCATTTGGTCTAGCTGGACTTTTTAATTTCGGAGATTTGGGTTCGCCTGACAAAGTTGCATCGAAGGCTGACCGCCGAGCTGATCAAAAGACTGCGCTCGGCATACTTGCTCAGAGTTTTGTCATTGCATTTCTCATTACCTCAATAGTTGTCTTACTTCCGTAGTCTTCCCATTAGAATTCGAAGATGAGTACTGCTCCAAAAACTCTCCACATTGTTCTTAATGGCGTCCACGAAGACTCACGCGTTCTTAAATGTGCCTGGTCTTTAGGCAATGCGGGTTGGGACGTCATCGTTGCAGGCTCATCCCCAAGCGGAGAACCTGATCATCTGGAAATCGGATATGCGCGGATTGAACGCTTGCCGCTCAAGATCGTAATTAGTAAATCTCAAGTGCCCACAATCTTTCGTCCATTTATTCGCGGAGAGCGTACGCGTTGGTTAATCGAAGGATCACTTCGCCACCTGCGCCGATATCGTCGAAAACTCTTTGAAGCGCTAGGTATTAAGAGGGAAGTTGTCGTCCCTAACCTTGGTCGCGCCGTGAAGGCAATCACCCCCCTTGCAATGGAGTTTGAGCCTGCGATCATCCATGCGCATGACTACACGGCGCTTCCGATCGCCGGAGCCGTTGTTGCGGCACTGCAAGAAGCTGGCAAAAAAGTCGAGTTAATTTACGATGCCCACGAATACGTTCCTGGCGTCGCACACCTCACCAAACCAATGGCGAATTTGTATACCAAGATTGAACGCAAGTACTCATCCACTGCAGCTGCAGTCCTCTCGGTCAGCGACCCGATGAATGATCTGTTGATGGATCAGTTGCAGATCAGTGTGCGGCCAACGATTGTTGCCAATGATCCATTAGTCGAAGGCCAAGAAGTCTCTCATCGCAAACTTCGCCAAGATTGCGGAATTCACGACGGCGTCGCCCTGATGGTGTATTCCGGCGCAGTTGCTCCACAGCGCGGAGTGCAGACTGCGCTCACAGCGCTACGCCAGCTACCGGATGTCCATCTCGCGTTGATTGCTAACCCTGCTAACAAGTCCGTACAAGATCTCGTGGCCAGTGCGCCTGATCTTGCTGATCGCTTTCACGTTTTGCCATACGTCCCAAATTCAGAGTTAGTCTCTTATCTCTCGCAGGCTGATATCGGACTTATACCAATCTTGCATCGCCTCAATCATGAGATCTCCCTCATCACCAAATTCGGTGAGTACATGCAAGCGCGTTTACCAATTCTTGTGAGTGATGTGAAGACAATGTCAGCCGAGGTTCGAAAGCTCGGGAATGGAGAAGTGCATATCGCTGAGGACGTGAATGATTTTGTTCGCGCAGCTCAATTGATTTTGGCGGATCCTGCTAAATATCGCGCGGCCTACACACCAGCAGTATTGGCGGAACATACCTGGGAAGGTCAAGCAGAAATCCTGGTTGATTTGTACAACTCGATCGCTGGGGTCAAGCCAAGTGCTCGTCCTTATAAACCATTTCTGATTGAAGAAAAGGCTTAAGCGCCAGCGCCGATCACTCGAAACGCGACGCCAGCGAAGTTGATTGGATTCATAGTGCGGCGACCATCGACAACAGCTTTAACACCAGGGAATTCGGCTTTTGTCAGCTTCTTGTAGTCCTTGTGATCGGCCTGCAAAATGACTGCATCGACGTGTTCTCCGAAGTGGTACGGCTCGAATCCAAGTTCTTTGATCTCGTGGTCGGTGTACATCGGATCATTCACAACAACGTTTGCACCTCGAGATTTAAGAGCGGTAACAGTTCCAAATACGCCTGAGAAGGCTGACTCCTTGACGCCACCACGATAGGAGACGCCAAGGACGGCGACGGTCTTACCGGCCAGATCGCCCGCATTCACACTGGTTAGAGCATGTGCAAGCAAGGTAACGGCATGGGCAGGCATCGCTGCATTTGCTTCACGGGCTGAACGAACAACCGTGGCTTCTGGATCGTTCCATAAGTAGAAGCGAGGATAGATCGGAATGCAGTGGCCACCGACCGCAATTCCAGGTTGGTGGATATGGCTGTAAGGCTGGGAATTGGAAGCTGCAATGACCTTAGCAATATCAATGTTCGCACCCTCCGCAAAGATTGCGAACTGGTTTGCTAGGGCAATATTGACATCGCGATATGTTGTCTCGGCCAACTTGGCCATTTCACTCGCTTCAGAAGTGCCAAGATCCCAGACGCCATTCTTGGTTGTGAGGTCGGGGCGATCATCGAAATCAAGAACCTTCTCGTAGAAGGCAACTCCGGCTGCAGTGCTCTGCGCATTGATTCCACCAACAAGCTTTGGATACTTGCGTAGGTCTGCAAATACTCGACCAGTAAGGACGCGCTCGGGGGAGAAGACGAGATCAAAGTCCACGCCAGCTTTGAGTCCAGAACCTGCCTCTAGGGCGGGAGCGAAACGGTTGCGAGTAGTTCCGACAGGGAGAGTAGTTTCATAAGAAACCAGAGTGCCTGGCTTTAATCCGGCAGCGATCTTCTCTGTAGCTGCATCCATCCAGCCAAAATCGGGAATGCCTTCTTCGTTAACAAAAAGAGGAACTACGATAATTACGGCATCCGCTTGGCGCACCGCTGTGGTGGTATCGGTTGTCGCTACAAGATGACCTGAATTAACGACTTCTTTGAGGAAATCATCTAGGAAAGCTTCACCGGGAAATGGCTCAGTCCCTGCGTTGATCAGATCGACAGTCTTTTGATTGACGTCACAACCGATGACGTGGTGTCCTTTCTTGGCGAACTGCACAGCAAGTGGCAGTCCAATTTTTCCAAGAGCAACGACAGCAATATTCACGATTAACGTCCCTTCGCAATTGTGATCGCTTGACCAGAATTGGCGCTATCGATCATCGCTGTGGCAACTCGAACAGTTGCCAAACCTTGTTCCATTGTGACAATTCGTTCTTTGGCACCGTCAAGGCCTAGTACGGCATCGCGGAAAGCTTCATGCTCAGTTTTGAGCGGCTCTGGCTTGGCAAACGCATATCGGATGACATCTCCTTCAGAGACTCCACGGAATGAGGCGACCGCATCCCATTGGGTATCAACCGAAGCGTTTGCATAGAAAGTGAGGTCGGCTGTGAGTGTGTCAGCAACGAGTGTGCCGCGTTCTCCGGTGACAACAGTGAGGCGTTCTTTAAACGGTGTCAGCCAATTAACTAAGTGATTGGTGATAATTCCATTCTCAAGTTCGCCAACAGCGGCAACCATATCTTCGTGATCGCGGCCAGATTTGTGGGCTGTCTTTGCGCTAACACTGACGAAAGGAGAGCGAGCTACCCAAGCGGTGAGATCGATATCGTGAGTAGCTAGATCTTTGATCACTCCGACATCTGCAATTCGGGCAGGAAATGGACCTTGGCGACGAGTCGCAATTTGATAGACACTACCGAGCTCGCCAGCATCAAGTCGAGCTCGAAGTTGCTGAAGTGCGGGGTTGTAGCGCTCAATATGTCCAACAGCGCCGACAAGGTTCTTGGCTGCAAATGCATCGGTGATGCGTTCAGCGGCAGGAGTGTCAACAGCAAGTGGCTTTTCGATAAGAGCATGAACTCCGGCATCGGCTAGCGCGAGTGCGAGATCTTCATGAAATTGAGTTGGAGCTGCAACCATCGCGTAGTCAATCCCGAGAGCAATGAGCTCCTCTACGGTTTTTACCCAAGGACGGTTGCCTGCGACATTGTGTGGGTCGCCCATCGGATCACAGACGCCAACGAGCTCTACACCTTCGAGCGAGCTAAGGACGCGAGCATGGTGACGACCCATCATGCCAAGACCTACAAGGCCTGCGCGTAATTTCTTTTGTTCGCTCATCGAGTGTTCTCCATACTGGTGTGTGAAAAGTTATTACGCCTTCGCAACAACGTCGTTGACAACGCTGACTACTTGCTCAAGTTCTGCTTGAGTCAATGAAGGATGAACTGGAATGGAGATAACCTCTTGGACAACCATTTCGGTCATAGGAAGATCGAGCTTCTGATTGAATGATGGCAGGCGGTGGATTGGACTTGGATAGTAAACATCACACCCAACGCCACCTTCTTTAATTGCTGCGATCATCGCATCTCGGCTGGCACCTGTTGCTCCAGGAATGCGAATTGTGTACTGGTGATAAGCGTGCTCTGAGCCTGGGCGAACGTATGGAGTGATGACGCCCTTCAAGTTGGCATCTAGGTACGCGGCATTTTCGCGACGCTTTTGAGTCCAGGCCTCGACCTTGGTCACTTGAACGCGTCCAATAGCAGCATGAATATCGGTCATGCGATTGTTAAACCCAACAATTTCGTTTTGATAACGAATAACTCCGCCTTGATTTCGAAGCATACGGGCGAGGTGATCGACATGATCATCGTCAGTCACAATCATTCCGCCTTCACCCGAAGTCATATTCTTTGTTGGGTAGAAGGAGAAGGATGCGACCTTGCCCCATTCACCTGAGCGACGTCCGTTAAGTGAAGCAAGGTGTGCTTGCGCAGAGTCTTCGTAAATCGTAATCCCGTGTTTCTTGCCGATGGCCTCGAAAACATCCATATCTGCCATGTGGCCATAGAGATGGACGGGCATAATTCCTTTTGTCTTCTCTGTGATCAGAGTTTCTACGTGAGCTGGATCCATATTAAAAGTCTTAGGGTCGATATCAGCAAAGACCGGTACGCCACCTGCGAGCGCAACTGAGTTGGCGGTTGCCGCAAAGGAGAAAGAAGGAACGATTACTTCATCGCCAGCCTTTAGTCCTGCAGCCAAGAATCCGAGGTGCAGCGCAGAGGTTCCAGAGTTAACGGCGATGCAATGGCGACCGCCGACAAATGCGGAGAACTCCTCTTCAAAGGCCTTAACTTCTGGACCTTGAGCCATCATTCCTGTGCGAAGTACGCGATCAACTGCCGCGCGCTCTTCATCGCCAATTATTGGACGGGCTGCTGGAATCAATGGACGCTCTCTTCTACTAGTTCATTCTCTGAAATCTGTGTGTAGATGCTCTGATCTACTGGGCAACGGAAGCGATTATCGTCGATTTTCTCCAGTGGACCCCCTGCACGACCCACCCAACGGATTCTTTTTGCTGGGACTCCCGCCACAAGCGCGAAATCTGGAACATCCTTAGTAACTACCGCACCGGCAGCTACCAATGCCCATCGACCGATTGTTACTGGTGCAATCGCTACGGCTCGCGCGCCGATACTGGCGCCATCTTTAATAGTTACTCCAACCGCATCCCAATCTGAACCACTCTTCAGGCTCATATCGGTATTGACCGCGCGGGGGAATTGATCATTGGTGAGAACGGCTGCTGGGCCGATAAAGACGCCATTGCCGATGACGGCAGGTTCGTACACCAGCGCATAATTTTGGACTTTGCAGTTATCACCCATGGTGACACCGCTACCTACGTATGCGCCACGTCCGATGATGCACTGCGTTCCCAGGCTGACTCCATCACGGATCTGGGCTAGGTGCCAGATTGAGCTGCCATCACCAATTGTTGCTGTCGGATCTACATCGGCGCTGGGCAAAATGCGAGCTGGTTTGAGGGTGTCAGACACGCGGTAAGTCTAGCGTCGAGGGGGGAATTGAACCGATTTCGAGCTTGTTTCGATCGGGTGTGGGTCTAGTTTTGTGTGAGGAGTTCTATGGCTTGGGCGAATCGCCCGTATTCAGAGTCGGAATCTAAGTTCTCCTGAGCCCAACGGCGTGCGCGGGTTCGGGCTGCATCTAGGTCTGCAGGATTTTCCAGCCACTTTTCCAGCTGGTTTGCTACAACATTGCCGTCGGCTGCGATGGCACCGCCACCGCTGGCATCAATTAATTGGATGCAGCGAGGCAGGGGAGTCGAGATAGTAGCTAGTCCTATCGCCATATATTCATAGAGCTTGGAAGGCACTGCTTCTACAAATGCTGGGGTTTGCTCAAGTAGCGAGAGTCCTACCCATGCGCCTTTTGCAAATTTCCAGGCATCACGAGGTGGCAATTTGCCGTGGAAGCGGACCCGGCCAGCTGCGTCATCAGAATGTGAAGCAATCCAATTTTTTACAAACTCTTGATCGGCTGGAGCAACGGGGCCAACGAGATCAAACTCCCAGTGAGTGGCTTTCTCTGCAACATCGAGCATCATTGCCAGGCCGCGGGATCTGCGCATATCTCCGATATAGATTGCTCGGGGCGTAGTGCTGCGCTCGCCGCTATCGGTCAGAAGTGAAAGGTCGGGAAGGTTACGAACGACCAAGCGATTTTTCGCATCAAATGGCGGGACTTGGATATCTGCCACGGTTGTGAGGTCAGCGCGCGATGCAGCCCAGAGCGCACTTCGAGTATCGCTCTTTGCAATCGCACCAAGTAAGCCGAAATATTTCTTAGCCCAAGCGCGATCCTGAAGAAGTCGGATGTAATCCTCATAGAGATCGACTGCGAATTTTCTTTTGCTGTTATTGATTGAAAATAGATTGCGAAGTTTTACCCATGAGTACGTTGGCATAAACTCTTCAGGAGAAATCGCATAAATAACTTTGCCACGAGCTCTGAAAACAAATGTGCGGCTTCGAATGTATCGAGGCAAAAAACCTTTGCCTCGTGTCCACGGACTTGTACAGCTTCGAACTATGAGAGGTGTTGATGGGGGATTGAATTCGCCACCTTCAGTTTTCGATATCGCAGGTGCATCAGCTTGGTTTCCTGGAGCGAATATTTCGACGCTCAGTCCCTGGCGAAGCAAGGCGTTGGTGAGGCGATGCAGGCGCGCATCACCAATATTGGCGCCAGATGAAATGATCGAGACATCGATTTTCTGCGACATCTGATCAGTGCCTACATATCTTCGTAATTTGAAGGAAGCGAACCGACATTCAAGAATTTGAGATATTGATCGACGATCTCCTCAGGCTTGCCCTTAGAGAGAAGAGCGCCTTTATGCATCCAGATAGCTGTGTCGCAGAGATCCGTCACGGTGGCAAGTGCGTGGGAGACAATCAAAATAGTTCGTGCTTCAGCGCAGAGTTGGCGCATGCGCTCGAAGGACTTTTCCTTAAATGCTGCATCTCCTGCGGAGAGTGCCTCATCTAGCAACAAGATATCTGGAGTCATGCTGACAGCAACGCTAAATGAGAGGCGACCATACATACCACTTGAGTATGTGCGCACTGGGAGATCTATAAAGCCATCGGGAAGCGCAGCAAATTCGGCGATTTCATCGGTCTTACTTTCAATCTCCTCCTTGGTTAATCCTGAAGCGAGGCCACCGAGAATGATGTTGTCGCGACCGGATAGGGCGGGGTTAAAACCAACGCCGAGTGCAAGAAGAGTAGAGATTTTGCCGTTAACGGTTACGCGGCCTTCGGTTGGAGAAAGAATTCCGGCGATGCAACGCATGAGCGTTGACTTACCAGCACCGTTAGAGCCGACAATTCCAAGAACTGAACCGTGGGGAACATCGAGTGATAGTTTCTTAATCGCATCAATTGAGCGAACTCGCGCTTCTTGTCTAAGGCTTGCGCGCATCACGGCATTCTTTAATGTGCGTTTTGCTTCAAGGCTCACCTTGTAGCTGATCGAGAGCTCCTCGATGCGGATGGCAAGTTCTTCTGGCATGGGTGAAGCGTTTTTGCTGACATGCGATACATCGAGAAACTTCTTTTCAGAACTCACGTTAATTCATCTCCACGGTGACAGGCGCAAGGCGCGCAGAATGTAGGCGGCGGGTAGTCATCAGATACGGATCGCGAAATCTCGCTCGCGGGAGATGAAGAAGTATCCACCGATTCCGATAGAGGCAATTGCCCAGAAGAGGCAACCGAAAATAATCAAGCCATGAGGGCCTTTACCGCTGATCCAGACATCGGATGTTGCAGTGAGTGCTGGACCGAGTGGATTTATGTAAAGGAGTAGTCGACTCATTCCGTGAAGAGTCTCTGGCAACCAAAGGACTGGTGAGAGATACATCCAAATACGAGTGATGTAGGTCAGTAACTTATTTGTATCGCGGAAGTAGACGTTAAGAGTCGCAAATACGAGCGCTAGACCGAAGCCAGTAAGGGCAACGCATACAAGAATGAATGGAATCCATAGGAAGTTAAAGGTCCAGCCGGGAACTTGGGTGGCGGGATAGAAGTATTTACCTGTTACCAAGATAAAGATGTACACCGGGATGGTTGGTACGAATTGCTGGAAAGCCTGAATCGCTGTCGCAAAAGGTAGAAGCGCTCGTGGGAATGCCTGATTGAGGATCAAGCGCCCACCCATGGTGATGGATTGAGCTCCTGCGGTGACGCAGTTTTGGGCGAAGTAGAAAGTGAAGAGTCCGATCAGGAGATGATCCAGGGTTGTGAGCCCAGTTCCCTTGTGACCGCCTCGAATGATCGTGACGACCAGGTAATAGACCATGCCAAGAAGGAGAGGGTTGAGCACGAGCCAGACTTTTCCGAGGCGAGAATCGAGATATTCAGCTTTGTCGCTGAAGCGGGCAAGCTCGATCGCAAAGGTGCGGCGCTTCCAAAATTCCTTGATGTAAGGGATCAGTGGTGGCAGTGAGGCACGGTGCGGCTCAAAAACCTGAATTTTTGGAACGAAATCTTGGTTTGTGGGCATGAGGGTAAGTCTGCCATCCCAAGGCCAGTTCTGTGCACAGGCGGGCAACTTGCTCCGTTCGTGCCGATGGTCAAGTGAGCAGAATCGCCTCATTCACGCGGGTAGAAGCCCGCTGACAATTATGAAAGGTTCTAATCACATGGGAAACAGAGATCAATCTCAATCTCGAAAATTCCGACAAGACGGAGCAAGCTCGTATTCAGTTGGTGCGCTGGCTAATTCGGGCGGCCAACGAACTGGCTCACCTCGCAATCGTGGCCTCGTTAAGAGCCTGGTTGGCCTGACGCTAGTTGGCGCGATGGTTGTGCCAGTTGGTTTGGATGCGACTGTGGCAAATGCCTCGCCGCGAGCTGCAGCTTCTCAGAGCGTTGTTGCAAAGAAGGCTCCCGCTGCAAAGCGAGCTGTCGCATCACGTAAGGCACCTGTTGCAAAGCGAGCTGTCGCATCACGTAAGGCACCTGTTGCAAAGCGCGCTGTCGCATCACGTAAGGCACCTGTTGCAAAGCGCGCGGTTGCATCTAAGAGTGCAACGCGTAAATCTCCTGTTGCAAAGCGTGCAACCACAGCCAAGCGAGTGGGGACTGCAAAGAAGAGTGCAATTGTCTCTCGCGCAGCTACGGCCAAGCGAGTTGCGGCCGTCAAGAGCGTCACTCCAGCAAAGCGTGCTTCGCTTAAGAGTGCAGCAGCGACTAAGAAGATGGTCGCAAGCAAGAAAGCCATAACACCAATTAAGTCCGCGTCCGCAAAGAAGGCAACACCAGTAAAGAAGGCAACACCAGTAAAGAAGGCAACACCAGTAAAGAAGGCAACACCAGTAAAGAAGGCAACACCAGTAAAGAAGGCAACACCAGTAAAGAAGATTGCTGGCGTAAGAAAGGCGGCCGTCGCGAAGAAGTCTGCACCAATTAAGTCTGCAACTGTGAAGAAAGTGGCTGCTGCAAAAACCACAACTCGTTCAACTCCTGTAAAGCAGAATGCGCAGGCAAAGAAAGCTGCTCAGACTAAGAAGAACGCTGTTGGTAAGAAAGCAACCATTGCTAAAAAGCAGATGATCGTTGAACCTGTAGATCTCACAACTCCAGCTGGCTCCGCAGGAACTGGGGCTGTCGCTGCAGGAACCGCGACTGGCGTTCGGGTTTCAAAGGATTCTGCCATTGCGGCGAAAACTGCAACGACTGCAGCTGTAAGTGCTGCCGGACTCGTTAATGCAATCAAGGCAGCGAAAGCTGCAAAGGTTGTAAAGCCAGCTAAGTCAGTGAAGCCAGCTAAGTCAGTGAAGCCAGCTAAGTCAGTGAAGCCAGCTAAGTCAGTGAAGCCAGCTAAGTCAGTGAAGAGCGCAGGCATTGAAAGTGTTGCATTCGGTGCCGCAAACCTCGTCGCACCTAAAAGTGGGGGAGCTTTAACTCCTGCCCCAGTTACCCCTATGGCGCCAGCAACACCAGTGATCCCTGGTGCTCCCGCTACTCCAGTGCTACCAACTACACCGAAAACTGCCACAGTCAAGGCTCCTCATGGCGCACGAGTTGCTCAAATGATGAAGGAGTTAAAAGATCCAAGTGACAAGCTAGCCCCAGCCAAGGCTCCACAGAAGAAGGGAATCTTGCGCCGACTTAAGCCCATGCTTGGCCTCTAGTAACTCAGGGCCTAAGAGGTCTTGCTAGGTCTTGCTAGGTCCTGCCAATTCTGATTTGTTCTAACAATCCAGAACTTGCTCTAACCAGCTCTAACCAGCTCTAACCAGCTCTAACTAGTTTTAACCAGTTTCAAGCAAGTGTTAATAGGTCTTACAAGCGAGCGTTCCGGTTGCCAATCCGTCACAGGTGGCCGGAATCTCTCATTCAAATCTCATTCAAATCTACTTCAAATATATTTCGATATTTTGGCTTCCCTCTTGTACCTCCTAGATGATCGGAGTACCTTTTTGATATGGAAATTATCTTTCATGCACGCGGCGCAGTTTTAGCGGAAGACTTCAGGTATATCGTGAGTGAAAAACTCAAAAGTCTTGAAAGATTTAGCATTCCCGTGACTGGAATAAAAGTTGAAATTAAACATGAGCAGAATCCTCACTTTGGAAAATCCTCGCATTTAGTCACCCTGACATCTCACGGAAGCGGTCCATTTCTTCGCTCTGAAGGGCAGGCATTCAATGATCTTGCTGCCTTTGACGTGGCAGTGAAGAGCTTAGAACTTCAACTACGCAAGACTCATGAACGAGCCAAGGATGTCGGTCATGAATCAGTGAAGAGCATCAAGCCCTAATTTCACCTGAGACTGGCATACTGAGTCCATGCGCAAGCTCATCGGTAAACGCCTGCACCAGTTCCTCTACGACCAGAAGATCTCATTTCGTCGTTGGCGCGTTCGAACAAAGCGAGAATCAAAACTCATCGCTCAAGGCATCGCGCGACGAGTAATCCTCGCATTAGTGCGCCCATTAAATTCCATCGCACCAAAAGTCGGCGTGCTACCTCGGCCACGCTTTCTCATCGGACCTACGAACTCAGCAAATCAAGGCAGTGAATGGTCGCGAAGCCTCACTAAAAATGGAGCCGCTTCTCAATCTCTGCGAATTTCAAGTGATCCAGTTTCGGAATGGTTCATTACCGACCTCGCTATCTCTCGCGAAGAATGGCTGAAATTTCCTACTCGTCAAAAGCTTGCCGAGATGGTTGCTCGAACCAAAGATGTGGTGCTTTTCGAATCGCTACGCCCCATGTTCAGACTGGAAAATATCCGCAATGGTGAGCACCAGGCTCTCGAAGATATCGAGCTTATTAAACACATTGGTAAGCGCGTAGGAGTGATTTTCCATGGCAGTGATATTCGGGATGTTGAGGCCCATGCCGCTCGCACAACTTTCTCGCCATTTAATAGCAGCGCTACCGAAATAACTGATCTGCGTAAGCGAAGTAATGAAAATCGCGCTCTCTTGCCGATTCTGCGGAACAAGAAGATTCCCATCTTTGTATCGACTCAAGATTTATTTCATGAAGTTCCTGACGCGATCTGGCTGCCTGTAGTTGTCGATTTTGTTAAGTTCAATAAAGTTGCGCAAACTTCACCGATCTACTCTCAAGAAAAATTGCGAGTGCTTTATCTGCCAAGTAGGTCCTGGCTTAAATCCGCTGATTTGATTATTCCTGTTCTAGAGAAACTTCATAACGAAGGAGTGATTGAGTTCATCAAACCTGCACCTGTCCCGCATGATGAAGTGCCATCGATGTTAGCCCAAGCGGATGTGGTCATTGATCAATTCTTAGGAGCACTCGGTGTATTTGTTATTGAAGCGTTGGCGGCAGGACGTTTAGCGATGACATATCTGGAAGAAGGCGCTAACTCGCGTACACCGCTTCCGGCCTCAATTATCAACATGACGCCGCAGTCAATCGAGTCAGAAATTCGAAGCGTGGCCTTAAATCGACCTCTGCCGGCTGGGGGAGTTGAGTTTGCTAAGCAATGGCATGACGGCACAGCCAGTGCAAGAATCATCGGCCAGGCATTCGGCTGGAAGTTATAAATACGCGTTCAGCAATCGACCGGGAGCTGTATAAAAGATTTCAGAAGCGAGTAGGCGATTAATCACTCACTCGGATTAAATCCTACGGGAGTCTGCCTACGTATTTTTGATAGCCAACTTCCCAGTTGGTGAGAAACACTGCTTGGGCAGTTTTGAGCGTCACTGCTCCTGTGCAGACGAGGTGGTGCATTTGATTCTCTAGCTGGTCTTTTACGAATGATCCATATTTAACATTATGGGGCTCTGGCCAAAGGTTGCGCGGGTCTGAAGGGTTGCCGCCAACTTCGAGCGGCACTTGGTGATCTTCCTCGTAATCCTTCATGTTTGTATCGCCATTCAAGTTATAGCCTGAGTGGAGCTGCGAATATTTCAGTTGATTCGTATAGGTGACTGGTGGCCTCACTGTGGCAGTCCAGCCAACAATGCATATATTTGAGTGGATATTGCTTTGCGTTACTGCTGGATTGAGGAACCCGGGAGTGAGGGCAGGATTGGGAAGCCCAGTACTTTCAGAGTATGGACCAACAGCACCGCATGCTGCGAGACCAACAACTGCGGCAAGTAAAATTCCGGTGGTTGCAATCGCACTGACTTTTGAAGTTTTGCGCTTGAGAAAAACTTCCCATTGGGACCTATCTAAAGAAGCGTTGCGATTTAACATTTAAATCCGAACTCACTCTCCACTTCGGTGGGAACTTTTCCGCATCCAACATTGGCGGTTCCAAAATCTGTAATCGTCCACTGCTTATTGACAACAGTAGCGAAACCGTAGGCAGGGTCAGTAACGGGTAGGTAGGGAGCTGTGCTAAAAATTATCCACTGTGGATTACTCTGCGAGGCGCGCACATCGACTACCGCAGCGAAATATTGATCGCCGTGAGTTTCGGTTTTATAAATAACGCTAGTGATATCACCGATAGTTGATTGAGGAAGAATTGTTCCTCCCTGATATCTATACCCAAGCGGTTTCGGATTATTCGGATACTGTCCAAGTAAGGACCATGGGACTATTACTTGAGTTAATTCGCCTGGTGTTGCATTTGGCCATTTAAGCAGCCAACCCGCGTCGGTATCTTCTCCAGCGGGAATGAAGCCCTTGAGCTGATGCTTAACTGCCGCGTCATTCCAGTTGACGAGGTTGGCATGTTTCTGTTCAAAATTGTTCACAAGCAAATTAATACCCGCTATGAGGTTTGAGTTATCGGGGCGGGCATCTCCAGGCACCGGTCCGCAGGCGCTCAACAAGAGTGTTGTTGCGAGAGCTGCTGCTGCGAACGCATACTTTTGCACTTTGCGTTTATTGGGTTTATTGCATTCATTGCATTCATTGCGTTTACTGCGCTTATCCGCACGCCGATTAACCATGATGTGATCCTAACTTGCCCCTTAAAGATTAGGTGGTTTTATCCACAGCCACTAGTTATCCCCAGGCTCATTACTAACCCGGGTGTCACTGTCAGCGCAAACGCTTTGCTTACCCCACTTGCCCGAGCCATGGGTCAGCTGATTCGCGTCAGTCGATCTGCTTGAACTGGTCTGCTTGAACCGGTCTGCTTGAACTGGTCTGCTTGAGCCGATCGGCTTGAACCGAACTGCTCGAGCGGTTCGGCCAGGACAGGCCCGCTTTGGGTAAAGCGTTCACGTCGAACTGTTCGAGCCGTTCGGCCTGCTCAGTAATGACACTGGTCAGAATGTCACGAATTCGATCACTGGAACGCAACTACCGAAGGAGAAAGAGGTAACGACAATGGCTCGAACACCTGGAGATCTATTGGATTCTGGAGAGTTGGGCCAACTCGATCAGATGACCTCGGCCCACTATTCGGAGTTCGGGCCATTGGCGGACTTGATGGCTGATCCAACCATTGAAGAGGTGTGGATCAATTCACCACACCGAGTCTTCATCGCACGAGCGGGCGTGAGTCAACTAACCAATGTTGTGCTCAGTTCACAAGAGGTGAGGGATCTTGTTGAACGCCTGCTTATGTGGGGAGGTCGACGCCTCGATCTTTCACATCCGTTTGTTGATGCGCGCTTGCCGGATGGAAGTCGACTCCACGTTGCGATCCCAGAGGTTACGGCAACACATTGGGCTGTGAATATTCGAAAGCATCTTATTCGAGGCAAATCACTTCAGGATTTGGCCCTGATTAATGTGATGTCACCGGAGATGGCCGATTTTTTGCAACAAGCCGTTTCAAGTGGGATGAATATATTGGTAAGTGGCTCCACTCAGGCGGGTAAAACTACTTTGCTCAATGCACTCGTGAGCACAACTCCATTTCATAACAGAGTTATTACCATCGAGGAAGTCTTTGAACTTCGGCCTAAATTGCCAGATTGTGTGGCTCTTCAAACGCGTCCCGCAAACTTGCAGGGCGAGGGCGAAATTCCTTTACGCAAACTCATTAAGGAAGCACTGCGAATGCGTCCGTCCCAAATTGTGGTGGGTGAGATTCGCGAAGCAGAGGCGTTGGATCTCTTGATCGCATTGAATTCTGGATTGCCTGGAATGGCAACGATTCATGCCAACTCCGCGCGCGATGCAATTGCAAAATTGCAGACGCTTCCACTTTTGGCGGGTGAAAATATCTCTTATCAGTTTGTTGCCCCCATTGTTGCATCGACAATCAATTTGGTCGTTCATACAACAATTTTGAGGGAAAGTGGAGAACGAAGAATTGTTGAAATAGCTCATGTCACAGGACGAATCGAAAATGACCGTGTGGAGATCGAACCGCTGTTCACATTCACAGATGGACAATATGAGCGTGGTCTGCTTGATCCATTTCGATTGGTGCAGGGGGCAAATGTGTCGCGCATGTTGATGCGGGATGGCGAAGAGAGCGAAACTCGATCAAGTCGATCAAGTCGATTGCACGAGAAAAAAGCTGAACTTTCACCGCGGGTTCGAAGGAAGAGCAAAAGCCTAGAAGATCTAGACGAGCTAGAGAACCTAGAGGACCTAGAGGATGCAGTACCAGGTGTTGACGTTGATGTTCAGCTCAAAGAGATCGATACCGGGGGCGTTCAACGTCCGGATTGGGCAAAGATCGAACTCTCGCGAAATCAAGAGCCTCAGATTCGACATGGTGGCATATCTGAATCCATGAGACGTGACGCGTTAGCTCCGCGAGCATCGCCACCACGCAACGAAGCACGCAACGAACCACGCAACGAAGCACGCAACGAAGCACGCAACGAAGCACGCAACGAACCACGCAACGAAGCACGCAACGAACCACGCAACGAACCACGCAACTTCCAGGAAACACCTGCGTATGGAAGAAGAAGCGAGGCGTTTGAAGAGATTGCGGACACTATGGACACCGTGGGCACCGTGGGCACTAGGGACAATGTGGGCACTGTGGAAAGTGCGCTGTCCCAGCCAGTTCATCGTCCATGGATTTTGCTCGATGACGAGCGCTACCAAGGTGCCGAGCCGCAATCATCTCGCAGCGAAAGCCGCACGAAATTTGGGGGAGGGCGGATTCTATGAGAGAAGTACCCACAAACTCGCGCACTAACTTGCCAACAATTACGCGCACTCAGGTGAGCCCAGGCTTAGCTCCAGATTTGAATGCCAAGCCCGGACAGATTCTCATCGCCATGGCGGGTGCCTTCTCGTTCGCACTTCTCATTCTCGGTTCGAAAACTTTGGCGGTCCCTTTTGCATTCCTAGGAGCCGCCGTCCCATTAATGGTCTCAAAGCGAAAAATTGATAAGCGAAAAAATGCCTTGGCCAACATCTGGCCAGAACTTCTCGATCACATGATTTCAGGACTTAGGTCTGGGCTTTCAATCGCCGAAACGCTCACCTCACTCGCTCATCGTGGCCCAGAAGTCTCTCGTCCGATATTCGTAGCAATTGAACGAGATTTACGCGGCGGGATGGAGATAAGTTCCGTTTTTAAATCGCTCAAAGCCGAATTTAATGACCCCGTTGCAGATCAGGTCTGCGAAGTTCTTGATTTTGCGAGAGGAACCGGAAGTCGCGACACGGCCCTGACATTGCGAACGTTGGGTGACTTTATTCGCAGCGATATCGCGGTTCGAGGTGAGATTCGAGCAAAACTTGGCTGGGTTAAGAATTCAGCAATTGTTGCCGCAGTTGCACCTTGGATATTGCTTGCGATTTTGTCTGCCCAACCTTCAACTCTGGCAGCATTTTCAACTCCCACAGGAATTATCATTTTGATCACTGGAGTGATTATGAGTCTAGTCGCATATTTGTGGATGGGGCGTGTGGGCAGAATTCCCGAGATTCCAAGAATTTTCAACGGTGAAAATGATCCGCATAAGCGTGATGCAGGCAATCAACATAAGCGTGACGGAAAGAATCAGCATAAGCGTGACGGAAAGAATCAGCATAAGCGTGATGCAAGCAATCAACATAAGCGTGATGCAAAGAAGTTTTCGAACCGGCTCAATCATGGACAAGCTGTGGTCGGGAATTTCGAAACAGCTCGCGGTATTCACGCATGAGAGCCTTCTTAATATTGCTCATGGTTGCACCAATTGTTGGTTTTGCAGGTGTCACCCTGTGGCAAGAATTTCACACGGACGTACGCAGTAGTTATGGCGACTACGCATACCGTTCGGCATCGAAGAAATCTCGCGTTCTCATCGAGCGTGAATTTCCGATGGTCGTCGAGCTGTTCGCGATTCTCCTATCAGCTAACCAAAGTCCAGCTACAGCGCTCTTGCATATAAGTGAACGGGTAACAGGCGAGTTTGCTTTGATTTTGAGAGAGGCAGTTGCTGATATTAGACATGGCGCAAGTTTTGCTCAGTCACTTGACGTGCTTAGTAGTCGAATTGCATCTCCGATGGTGCGCAGGTTCTGCGACTCGCTCATGATTGCGGTTGAACGCGGATCGCCTCTGCTCGAGGTTGTGAGCCGTCAGGTAGAAGAAGTCAGACAAGAGCAGAAAGTGGCACTGATGGAGGCTGCCGGCAAGGCAGAGATTGGATTGATGATCCCAGTGGTCTTCCTCATTCTGCCAATTTCGGTCTTATTTGCATTGTGGCCCTCTTACTTTTCCCTTGGCCGCGCGGTGGGTTTGTGAGGATTGGATGGCAGATACCAAGGGATTGTGAAGAGTCAATGGCGAGTGCGGTTGATTGTGACAAGTTAATGGTGAGTGCCACGGGGGTTTGTGAGGAGTGGATGGTCGGACCCATAGCTTCGTGAGGACCGGAGGATGTATGGCCGTGATTCTCGTTTGAACTAATTTCTTCAAATGTGTTCAATTAATTCAAATTATTTCAAATGTGTTCAAAGCGAGTGTCTTTTATTTATCGAGCGAAGAAATTTTAATAATCGCACCTATGAAATGGAGAAGTAAATGATTGGAACATCATGGTTGCTAAATAAGCAACTTCAACTGGAGCTCGCCATAGGCCAACAACTGAAGTCTGCCTGGCAGATTCTTAGTGATGAGCGAGGTGATGTACCTGGCTGGGTTCTGGTGGTTCTCATGACTACCGGACTGGTCACGGGAATATGGACGTTGGCTGCGCCGCAGATCGAATCGATTTTGCGCTCTTCGCTCGAGTCTATGAACGGTATTCGTTGAAAATTCCATCGCGATGGATCCGCCCTGAGGCAGTCGAGCCGCGTTTGAATTCAGTATTGAAGTCTGAACGTGGCAATGTCGAAAGCGCCCTGACAGTAATTCCATTGATGCTTCTCTTCTTGAGCGTCATGCAACTCGGGCTTGGGGTTTACGGTCGGGTTACTTCAGATCAAATGACACAGGGAAGTGTTGCTCGACAGGCCATGGGTATGGCGACGAGTGATGCGTTAAATCAGGGCTCCTCATCTAGTTCAACCGATCCATTTATGGAGGGGTTTGCGAGTGAGATGCAAAATGTCGGATCAGTTACTGCAATTCCATTGCCAGGAGGAGGCTCGTTGGATTTGGGCACGGCCATTAACTCTCTGCCATCCATTAGTCCACTACTGCCTGAAGGTGACCATATGACGAGCTCGGGACTTGCGGTTCAGGAGTGATGATCACGCCCAAGAGTCTTACTTCGTTTTGTGCCCCAACGGTTTCCCGCTCCTATCTTTCGAACACTTTTGCTTGGACTCACTTAGCGGGAAGGTGGTCTGTGAAGGCAGTGAAGGCAGTGAAGGCAGTGAAGGCAGTGAAGGCAGTGAAGGCAGTGAAGGCAGTGAAGGCAGTGAAGGCAGTGAAGGATGCGAAGACCTCACGGGCGCTAAAAACACTTTGCGATGATTCCGGTAGTGCGGTCATTGAGTTTGTTATCTTGGCGATCCCGCTTTTCCTACCTATCGTGATCTACCTTTCTGCAATTTATCAATCTTCTACGGTGCTCTCAGATCTCAACGAACTTGCGCGACAAACGGCTCGGGCGTACATCACAAGCCCGAGTGCCGGTTATGAATCCGCGCGAATAGATGCAGTCGTGAATAGTTTCGAAATCAATATTCTTCGCCCTCAAGGCGTACAGGAAACCCCGGCAATTTCGGTTACCTGCCAAGCTACACCTTGTTTGACGCCAAATTCACGTGTGCAAGTTACTGCGACCATTGTCAGAGCTCCGACGAGCCTCTCCGGCATTTTTAGATTTCTCTCCACTCAGAGTCAAACTTTTTCTGCTTCGGACACCCAAATCGTTGATGCGTGGCGTTAAATGAAAATCCAATCACACGTCAAAATTCGAAGAAGCATCGATGCAGCAAAGTTATACTTGAGCGACGATGGCGGCAGTTTGTCTATCCTGATAATTACTCTATTTCTCTTACTGCTGGTTTTCTCTTTTGCGACAGTGAATGTTTCCGATGCTTTTCTGGCTAAGCGCCAGCTCGTCAATATTGGCGAAGTGGCAATCACTGATGCAGCGCACACGCTCTCCCTTACGCGCTATTACTCAGGGGATAGAACAGCCGACGATGCACTTGGTGATGGTTCGGTATTTCGCGTCCCAATTGATTGCAATTCGGCAGCCCTCAATTTTGAAACTGCAATGAATTCAATGCACTTGCGTGGGCAATCAATTGCGCTGAATGCCTGGAACTGCGTCAATGACGAAGTAACCGCAACCATTTCTGCACAAATTGCACCTGCAGTCTTATTGCCACTCGGTATGAATTCCTCCACCGAAATGATTTCTGCATCGATTTCGGCAACTTCTATTATTGGCGGATCGCGTTAGCCATCGGTTTCATCCAAAGCATTCCTCAATGGGTGAGTTCCTGAAAAGTTGTAAGCTCTAAAATTCGGAGTCCTCAAAGGTTGCAATCCCGCACTGCAATCCCGCACTGCAATCCCGCACTGCAATCCCGCACTG